>Ga0190313_1000478_pt1 | contig 24037 bp, 21 predicted proteins | sample 4870071011_MG_FD_169989 | JGI IMG/M metagenome (GOLD analysis project Ga0190313, IMG submission 169989) | Hydrothermal vent sediment bacterial communities from Southern Trench, Guaymas Basin, Mexico - 4870-07-10-11_MG | ecosystem: Environmental > Aquatic > Marine > Hydrothermal vents > Sediment ... | reverse complement strand
CGTTTGAGAAAAGAATTAGGAATTACGGACGAAATCGAAAATGAGCAGAAATTAGGAGAGGTCTGTTAGCCAGTGATTCCAATAACCCTTTTTACAGGAAATTTGGGACTTGACCCCATGGCCGGCGAGTATGTGGACCAAGTCATAGATGGAAAGTGCTGGCACGGACTTAAAGGATTTCCAGCTTCCGTTTCCTGAGAGGAGACCAAGGATGGAGAATCCGGCAAGAAAAGCAAGAATTCCATAGGAAAGGATGTTCTGTAGTTTGGATCCTTTTTTTACCCCAAGTATGTTCAGGAAGGATAGGGAAGCTATCACGGACCCTGCAAACAGCTTTTTGGAAAGATTGGAGGAAAGCTCTGTGTACTCTGAAAGCCCCAGTGCAAGGGCCGCTATGGATCCTGAGTTTATAATAAGAAGATCTACCCATCCAAGGAGAAAAGCGGGCATCCTTCCATAGGCTTCTCTTATGTAAACATAGTCACCCCCTGCGAGGGGAAACATGGATGCAAGTTCGCTATATGTCATAGCGCCAAGCAGGGAAAGAATACCCCCCAGAGCCCACGCAATCATGGTTTCCAATGCGCTTCCTGCGTACTTTGCAACGATTCCTGTGGTGGTGAATATGCCCACCCCGATGACGTTCCCAACTATGAGGAAAACAGCGTCACCGAGGGTAAGCACCTTTTTGAGCTCTTTTGCCATTTACCTTATCTGAAAGGTTACAGAGTCTACAAAGTTAAACTCATCACACACCTTTGGATTGGGGTAAGGCTTTTTATAGAACACTTTAAGCAACCATTCCCCTCCATGGAGCATCTTTATCTCGGCTGTTCCATTTTTATCCGTCATAGTTGTGTAACAGTAGGTATTTGGGTCTTTGGAAAAGCCTGCGTAGGTAGCATATACATGGGTGTAAGGGAGTGGTTTTCCCTGGAATAGCAGCTTTATTTTTAGCATGTCACCGACCTGCAGGTTGTATGGATTGTTGACAAAGAGTATCTCCAAGGGACCTATGGATTCCTGGAGGTTGAAACTCTTATCCGGCTTTCCAACCAGTACTATGGCCTTGGCAGTTCTATCAAAATGAAAGCACTTTATTACATCCTTGAGCCCTTCCTTGGTTTGGAACTTAAAGCCTGTTACTGTTTTTGTACCAAAGCCGGGTTTTATTTTTGCCTCAACCACATATATGCCGCTTAGTCTTGGTACAAATAAGTAATGTGCTTCATCAACCTTTTCCAAAACAATTTTCTTCCCATTAGGGGATATGGCGTATATGGACTCAATAAAACCCTTTTCTATACTAGAATCCCTTGGAAAACAGTGTCCCCAGCCCACCTCAATCTCGACCTTTTTTCCAATCTCCGCTTTATAAGGATTCGCGTTGAGCCACAGGAAATGAGCATAGGCCTTTTCAGAAAATAAAGTAAGGATCATCCCTAAAAAAATGGTCACTAATGGTTTATTTAACTTTTTCATAGTGCTCTCCTTTTAACTGTGATTGGTGTAGCTTCATTGCAGCTTCATAAGGTTTGCCCTCTAGAAAGCGACCTACAAGTAATAAGCCCATGAACTTTTCTTTCTCGTTTGCTAACTTTTGTTCCATATCGGCAATAGTTCCACGAACGATTCGTTGTAACTCCGGATATCCTGCCCAATAGACTACTGCACAGGGAATATCAGGTGGGAATACCTGTCTTAGGGCTTCGAATAGTTCTTCAGATCGCCAAAGGGCCATATAAAAAATCATAGTTGTGGGATATTTGGCCAAATCTTTTAGAATCTGTTTTTCTTTCATCTCTGGTCCCATCAGAAAGAATGGAGCTGTTTGAATTACCATGCGAACATCATGAGCAGGTATCACACTTTTTTTCAAAGCAGCCATAGCAGCTGCGTCACATCCCATTCCAGGGATAATTACAACATCGTTAGGATCAAATTGCTCTACATACCAGTGGCTGGGACCAAACAAACAGGGATTACCCGAATCCAAAAGTCCTACGTCTTTTCCCTGAGACAAGAGTTTTTTTATCTGTGCTACTCTTTTATCTCTTATTCTAAAACATTCTATTTTGAAGTTAGTAAATTCTTCTTTATTTAATTTTCGATAGTTTTTCCCTTTATAATCCCAGAGGCCTTTCCATGGATCAAATAGGACAGGTTTGTTACCAATGTAATCTGCAAAAAGTTTTGTTTGTTGCTTTGAGGCTATGATATAGTCCATTTTTTTAATAGTATCCAAAGCTTGTAGGGTTGCCATCCTTGGTCCAGACGGGCCAGTTCCGATTATGTAAAAGTGTCCACGATTCCAGGCGAATATCTGGGATAGGAAAAGATATTCAAAAACAACTAGAGTAGCAATTATAATGGAAGGAATTTGTTTTAATAACAATCTCATAAAAGTATCCTCCACTAATACTGTTTTTAAAATTTTACACCTAGCTGAAATCCCCAAACATACTTTGGCATTTTATAACCAGCAATTTCTTCATAATCAGTTCCTGTTACATTGTTAATAAAAGTTTTAATGGTATAATTCAAATCATGAAATTTAAAACTCTGTTCAAAGCCTACGTCTGCTGTGATGTAGTCACCAAGTTTTGAGCCTTTTTGAGCCTCGCGGGAACTAACATACCGGGAACTGAGCAAGAACCATCCATTCTCCCACACTCTGAACCGAGCTAGTAATTTAACTTTATGCTCTGGCAGAATTTGGGGAAGGTAGTAAGTCCAATCCTCTTCAAAGTCAGTGCTGTCTGCATCAAATTCCTGATATACATAAGCAGCAGTTGCTCGAAATCTTTCCCCGATACGGATAGCAGCCTCAATTTCGCCACCATACAATTTGAAATGATCGATATTGTATAAGCAATTACTACCGATTCCTGTGCCGGGTGCGGCTATGCCGTTATCGTTAATGAAGTTTTTGATGTCATAGTAAAAAAGTGCTGTTCTCAGGCTTACTGGCTTGAGGTCTTTTATAATCCCAACTTCATATTCCCAAGCTGATTCCGGCTTTAAGGAGGGATTATCAGAGGACGCGCACCGCGCCCACCAGTAATAGTCTCATGGACAAGGAAGTCTATATGAACGGCTTACTGCTGCATAAAGAGCTGTTTTTGGTGTTGCCTGGAAATTTACTCTGAAACTAGGATATATTCCAGAGTCATCCTCTTCTTTACCTGGTATAGGCCACCCGGCTCCAAACTGGGAATAATAAGTATCCATATCAAGTTTGTAATATCTAACCCCTGGAATAATAGTCCAACGTTTCCACCGAATAACATCCTGCAAATACGCTGATTTAACCAGATATATGATAGGGTTTTTATCAGGCCACCCGAGTTCTTGATACTCAAATCCAACCGTCAAATTATGGTTTGCGAAGTTGATATTTCCATATTCGCAAATTATGCCTTTTGTTCTATCGTCAACGAACTGATCTTCTACAAAGACGTCGCGTCCCTGTCTGCGTTGCCACATGCTGATCCATCGTCTACCTTCAGTCCAAAAACCATGTAATTTGATATCCCCTGGGCCCAATGGCAGCTCAAGGATTCCATCTAAATATGTGGTATGTTTTTCCCAGTGGGGGTCGTTTTGAGGTAACTGTCCGATGGGAGGAAGATGCCTCAGTTGGTCAGCGTTTGGAAGGAAAACAGGATAGTCCGGATCGTAATCTGGCCTGCTTGGATCATTTATGACAGGAAAACCGTAATCTATGTCTGAATATTTAACCCCAAAGCTAAGGGTAGCTTCGTGAGGCAGGAAAAAAGTGAGATGTCCGTTGAGATTATAAGAATCCTGGTAATTGTTTCTAAGATAGCCGTCGGTTTCTGCCTTACTGGCTGAAAAATGATAACCTATTAAGTCGTAAAGACCTCCATTGATAGAAACTGAGCCATTATAAGTATCATACCTGCCATACCCTCCCTTAAAGCTTATATCTGGCTTGATTTTCTTAGTCTTCTTTCCCTTCTTGGTAATAATGTTAATCACGCCTCCTATGGCGAATGGATGAAGTACTGAATGTCCTCCCCGAATAATTTCGATGCGCTCTACATCGTCTATGTTCAATGTGGACCAATCTACAACATACCTTCCAACATGGCCGGTATGGTTAATTCTGCGGCCGTCAATCTCTATAACCATCCGGCCTTCATTAAGACCCCGAATAGATACCTCATCTCCTGGGCTAGCCATGAGTGGATTGGTTCGCAATACATCAACCCCTCCAATTTCGGTAAGAACATCAGTCAATGTTCGAACATGACCTGGCTTCTTGAATTCATCCATCCTGATAATTGTTTTCTCAGGCGTGATTTCTACACCAGGCTGTGGCGCTATAACGACCATTTCCGGCAATTTGACGATCTTTTTTTCTTCCTTCTTCTCTTTTTCCTCTGCTAATCCGAGCTCAGGGCAGGTGATGATGAATATTACCGAAAAAACCAAGATCAATTTTAAAATCCCCTTTCCTTTATTCATATCCATGCACCTCCTCACGCTTCAAATCCTTCTCTCCTTCGGTGGCCCGGCCCCAACCTCCAGCGAGCAGACGACCTCTTGGGCTATATCCACACCACAAACCTTGTGCCACACCTCCGCACCGGGACAGCCTCACCCAACGCTCTTCGCAAAGGCGTGTTCTTCTGCACTCACGCAACCGACAGCAACCCCCCCAGACCTTCAAACTGACTTCTCTCTCGCAGGCCTTGCAGCCGATTACCAGCCTGGGACAGAAGGGGTCCTTCGGTCGTTTACTTGGTCCAGATGTCCACCATTATGTGTTTTCTCAGAGGCCTTCCCAAATACAAAAAAGCCAGGAAGGCCTAACCTTCACGGTCACCCTGTGCCTTCGTGGCCCTTTGAATTCCTGAATTGAATTTGCTTACATCCTTAGATCTCCCGAACCTTCTGGCCCGGACAATTTTGATCGTTCTTTAAACCAATTTCCTTCACTCTGTCAACTTTTTTTACCTTCCCAAAACAGGGTGAGGGATCCACACCGTGTAAAAATAACAGGTATGAGTGGTCGTACCTGAATTTGACTATGAACAAACTGACTGGGCGGAACCCATGGGGAAATGAGGGCTGAGGACTCAATAATTGATTAAGTAGTCCCCAAAGCCTTTGTTAAAATTTTCTTGTTTTTGTAAGTTATTGATTTCACTGGAGCCGGCGACCGGATTTGAACCGGTGACCTGCTGATTACGAATCAGCTGCTCTACCGCTGAGCTACGCCGGCCTAAAAACTGACGTGCTTTATAGCATGGGCTTTTTCAGCTGGTCAAGAAACAGGAAGAGCTATTCGAAAAATAGTTTTCAGCATGGAAGGAAAAGGAAATGCGCAAATTTCATGTTGTGCACAAAACGGTTAAAGATTATTTAAAAAACTGAGACACACGGTAGCGATTTACAGTGTGGACAATCGTGCATTTGCAACATGGGGCGACAGGGAAAATGAGGGTGGTTAAGACTGTCCTTGACGGTGTCTATGTAATAGAGCCCACGGTGTATGAAGATGAACGTGGATTTTTCTTTGAAAGCTATAACGAACGGGAATTCAAAAAACTGGGGATTACCGACAAATTCGTGCAAGATAACCATTCTAAATCCAGACGAGGGGTACTAAGAGGATTACACTATCAGATTTGTCATCCTCAGGCGAAACTTGTTAGGGTTGTTGTTGGGGAAGTATTTGACGTAGCCGTAGATTTGAGGAAGAATTCTCCAACCTTTGGCAAGTGGGTTGGAGTTATCCTTTCTGCAGACAATAAGAAGCAAGTGTACATTCCTGTTGGATTTGCGCACGGCTTTTTGACTCTTTCCGAATGGGCAGAAGTTCTTTACAAGACAACGGATTTTTATTTTCCCAAGTATGACAGGAGCATACGTTGGGACGATCCTGATATTGCAATAGAGTGGCCACTGGAGAAAAACGAAAAACCTCTGCTCTCTGCCAAGGATGCAGGTGCACCATTTTTGCGGGATGCTGAATTATTTGTATAGGTGATGCTTATGAAGGTTATAGTAACTGGGGGAGGAGGGCAGCTTTCTACGGAGCTGTCCCGTGTTGCGCCTGCGGAAGATGACGTGGCTGTATTATCTTCCGGTGAGCTGGATATAACGGATGGTGATTCCATAAGGCAGGTGCTGGACCTGGAAAAACCCCATATTGTTATTAACTGTGCTGCTTACACTGCAGTGGACAGGGCCGAAGACGAACAGGACATGGCCTATTTGGTTAATCGGGATGGTGTGGCTCTACTGGCTCGTGAATGTGCCAGGAGAAATATAGGACTTATTCACATTTCGACGGATTTTATCTTCGACGGCAAAGCCGGAAGGCCCTATTGTCCTGATGATATGCCGGCTCCTTTGAGTGTTTACGGGGCTAGCAAATTGGAAGGCGAACAAGAGCTTATGTCGCTTTATCCCAATGAAAGCATCATCGTTAGGACGGCATGGCTTTATTCGGCGTATGGGCGTAATTTCGTTAAGACAATGTTAGAACTTTTTGAAACTAAAGATGTTGTAAAGGTAGTAGAGGATCAGGTAGGAACTCCGACATGGGCACATAACCTGGCCAATTTTTTGTGGTTTCTTACCGCAAATTTTAAAAATTGTAAGGGCAGGATCTTGCACTTTACCGACACTGGTGTGGCGAGCTGGTACGATTTTGCCGTAGCTATTGAAGAGGAAAGCCGCAAATGGAGAAGCAAAAAAGAAGTTCAGGTGCTTCCTGTAAGCTCTGAAGAATACCCTACAAAAGCTCGCCGGCCATTTTACAGCGTGCTTGACAAAACGGAGACGTGGCGGGTTTGGGGTCGTACGAGCGAACACTGGAGAGTTTCTCTAAGAAAAATGTTGCGGGATTATTATTCAACCTGAAGGAGCCGTGTTCATGTCGGGGTATCATTTGTTGATTTTGATTTGTATGTTGTCGATTTCGTGGCTTACAGCCTTGGTATTTTCTCCTATTGTTGTGAAGATTGCTAATAGATTCAGAATATTGGATCCACCATCGGAAAGGAAAATCCACGACAGACCTATCCCTCGTATTGGCGGAGTTGCTATTGTGGTTTCCTTTGCCATTCCCTTTGCTCTTTTTTATTCTTCCATTTGCTTCCTTCTTCACCTTCCGATTTGGCATATTTTTCAAAAGCCACAGTGGTTTGGGCTTCTAGCGGGAGCGCTTACCGTGTTTTTCGTCGGTCTGGTCGATGATGTCAAAGGGTTACCACCGGTGGTCAAGTTATTTTTTCAGATAGTGGCCGTCACCTTCGTTTGCTTGGGTGGCCTAACAATTAAGGCCTTATACATTCCCTTTTTTGGTTACGTTGCCTTGTCTTTCTTAGCTTTCCCTGTAACGCTCATGTGGTTTCTGCTTATTATCAACGGTTTTAACCTCATCGACGGAATGGATGGCCTTGCGGCAACTGTTGCCTTTATGTGCAGTTTCTTTCTCTTGGTTTTTTGCCTCCAGAACGGGAGGTTTTTCCTTGCGCTACCAGCCGTTATCATAACAGGTTCCACCCTTGGCTTTCTCCATTTCAACATTAACCCGGCTCGCCTTTTCATGGGCGATTCGGGTAGTTATTTTCTGGGATTTAATCTAGCCGCACTGGCCTTGAAAGCTTCTCGACTGGAAAACGGACATACAAACCTGATCGTCCCCGCCATAATTTTGCTCCTGCCCATTGTTGATTCTGTGTTGGCTGTTCTTCGTAGAATTGTACATAATCGCCCTATATTCCATCCCGACAGGGATCACATTCATCACTGTTTGTTACGGAAAGGGCTATGCCAGAACGAAGCGCTGGTGGTGCTGACGGTTGTAATTGCAATTACCGGCTGTGTTGGTTTGTTAATCGGGTCTCTTTCTGATTTGCCCGGAATGCTACTCCTGTGTGGATTGTTCGCTTTTCTCGCTATCGTGGCTTACAAAGTGGGCTATCTGGATTGTTTTGTTGGTATCAATTTGACGGCGACGTTAGTGCGGGAATTTCGTGCCTTACGGATTCGGCTGAACCTGTTCAGACTGGAATTTGTTATGGAAGATCCAGGTGAATTAAAGTTTGTTCTGAGCAAGCTGGCGCGAGTTTTTAGACAGCTTGATCTCGATTACGCTGTGCTTGTGGTAGAGAACGATCCAAGGTCCGGTGACGATCGATTGTGTGTGGCGGTTCAAAATGAGAAAGGGGTTGAAAAGGCAATAAGCAAGGACGGGCTTCTTTCGATCAGGCTTCCCCTGGTTGTGGAAAATGGTATTCGGGGTGTTCTTTACGTTGAAAAGAGTCTCGTAAATTCAGCACTCGACTCAGCATTTATTTTCGGGGTCGTTGATAAAGCGGGTAAAATTATCGCTCGAAGGTTAAAAAAACAGAGAAAACTGGAAAGCCTTACTGGATATCCTGAAAAGGTAAAGAAAAAGCAGACCTTTGTTCTTATTGCTCGTAGGACCTGTTCACAGCCGACGTGAGAAATTGAAATATTCTATTGCTGATACTCAAAGGCTTGGGAGAAAAGGGCAAGGGTACAATGTTGGTACGTTGTAAAGATCCCATCACAAAATCAAAGAGTTCGTCTTCGGAATAGACGGTTTTTCCTGATTTCGAGGCTTCTAGGTTTGCCGTAGCGTCAGAAAAGTTGTAAGCGTAGGGTCCCCAACAAACAGGAATACCGTAAACGGCGGCTTCAAAGGGATTGTGCCCTCCGAAAGGAACTAAACTTCCTCCCACGAAAGCGCAATCAGCAAGCCCATAAAATTTTGATAGTTCTCCAAAAGTGTCGAGTACAAAAACGTTCGTTTTCGGCGTGATGGTATTGCTTGTTGTCCTTAGTTCAAAAGCCAACCCGAGCCTGTGACATTTTTCGGTTAAAACTGGAACGATTTCCAACTTTCGAGGAGCTACTATGAGCAAGGCATCAGAAAAATGTGACATGATTCTCTTATGGGTTTGTAATATCTTTCCTTCCTCGCCATAGTGAATGCTACCGGCGATCCACACCGAGCGGGAAGCTTCAAGCCTGAGTTGCCTTTTCAAGTTGTCGATTTCCTTTTTGTCAGATCGGTTCAAAAGAGCAGCGTCCCATTTAAGATTTCCCATAAATTTCACCCGGTTAGGGAAAAAGCTCCTACAACTTGCGTAAACCGGTACATCTGCCTCTGAAGCTGTCAGAATAACGTCTAATTCGTCAAACATGTTCAACCCCATTTGGTGGAGTAGGTGGTAGAATTTCCAAGAACTCGGCCTCATGCGAGCGTTGACAAGATACACCGGCACCCCATTTTTCTTTAGTGTATTAAGAAGATTGGGCCAGATATCAGTTTCGACGATTATGCACATATTTGGTCTGACACGGCAGAGCTTGCGCGTGAGCCACGGTGCGTCAACGGGAAGGACGAATATTTCGTTGCACAATTGGCCAAGCTTTGCCTGAGCTGTTTGGTATCCCGATTTGGTGGTAGTTGAAAACAGAACGGTCCATTTTTTGTTGGAAAAAGCGGTGACCAGAGGTGTTGATGTCATGACTTCTCCGAGCGATAGTGCGTGTATCCATGCGACCTGGTTTGATGCGCTGTCGTAAATGGTTGGGCTTTCAAATCTCGATAGGTGCCAACTTCGCTTTCGTAATTTTAGGTAGGCTTTGGTGGGATACCATGCTAGCATCCATAGCAGGTTGTAAATGCTCAATGAAATGGGATTCATATAGTTTCGCAGACTTTTCCGCTGGAAAATTGTAATTCATACAGCCTGGAATAGGTGCCTCCGAAGGTTAGCAATTCTTCGTGTGACCCTTCTTCGACTATTTTACCATTAGACAGTACTAAAATGCGATTTGCCCTTTGTATGGTGGACAGCCTGTGTGCGACGATAAAGGTTGTTCTTCCGCTCATGAGATTTTCCAGGGCCTTTTGCACTTCCAGCTCTGATTGGCTATCCAGAGATGATGTAGCCTCATCCAGGATGAGTATGGAAGCATTTTTCAATATTGCTCTTGCAATGCACAGCCTTTGCTGTTGCCCTCCAGAAAGACGAATGCCTTGCTCCCCTACAATAGTGTCCAGTCCGTCCGGCAGGTTGGATATGAAGTCGTCAGCATAAGCCAGCCTTGCAGCCTGGAGAATTGCCTCGTCATCTGGCGGATTATGAGGGTCATTCCACCCATAGGCTATGTTGTTACGAATCGTATCATTAAAAAGGAAGGGATGCTGGGTAACCATGGCAATATGCCTTCTCAAAGAGTCAAGCTTTATGGTTCTCACGTCCATTCCGTCAATGATGATGGCCCCCTTTGTAACGTCGTAAAATCGCGGGATAAGATTAACCAGCGTTGTTTTTCCACTTCCACTATGACCGACTATAGCCACAACCTCACCAGGCCGAACCTGAAAGTTTACGCCTTTCAATACCGGCTCGGTTGAGTATCTAAACTCCACATCCTTGAAGATGACTTCTCCAGCGATACGATCCACAGCTCTAGCTCCAGGCAGGTCCTTTACCGTGTTCTGCCGATCAAGCAAATCATAAACACGGGTGAGGGAAACCATGCCTTTCTGTATAAAGTTGTTAAGGCGACTAAGGCTCTTGACAGGTCGGTAAAGCATAAGAAGACCACCCAGAAAGGAAAAAAAAGACCCGGGTGTTGCATTTTCTCTGATTACCTGATACCCGCCGTAAGCCATTATGGATGCTATGCCAATGGCGCCTATGAACTCCATAAGTGGGGACGACATAGCATCAATCCACGCCGATTTCCTGGCATATTTGACATATTCGTCGTTTTTTTGGGCGAAGCGTTCCTTTTCGTAATTTTCCCGGCAAAAGGCCTTAACTATTCTAATGCCCCGGAAGGTTTCGTGAAGAACAATAGTTAGCTTCGCCATAGCCTGCTGGCTTCTATGTGCCAGGGTTCTCAAGATGCGAGCGAAGATAAAAAGGGGGAAAAAGGCTATTGGAAGAACAAGCACTGCAATGCTGGCAAGCTTCCAGTCCTGGTAGAACACCACGAAAATAAGGCCCACGACCATAAAAGCGTCCCTAACAATTCCGGTAACTGCCTTGCTGACGGCGAACTGTATCTCTTGAATATCGTTGGTTATACGACTTATTAGGGTGCCTCCGGCTTGATCATCAAAGAATGAAACGGGCATGTCCATAACATGGTTGTAAAGTTTCTGCCTTAGCTCGGCCACAATCGACAGGCCTATTTCCTGCAGAAGATAGTCACTTGCCCATCGACACAACCCGTTTAGGAAAAAGACACCAAGCACGACAAAAGGCATTACAGCAAGCATGTGCACATCTTTGTGCACGAAGATATAGTCCATGGCAGGTTTTATAAGATAAGCCATAAGGGCGGTAAAGCCGGATACCCCCAGCATGCATATTGAAGCCAGAACGAACTTGAAGCGGTAGGGTGCTAGCAAAGTAAGAAAACGGCGGATAATAGCGGTGTCCTCGGGATTTAATGCTATCATTTCAGAAACTCCATAATATAGTGGGCTATCCGGTTGAAAACCCCCGGTCTCCCGAGCCTTTCCCTGATTTGTCGAAATCCCCTTTTTTGCATTTTCAGTAACTTCTCATTTTTCATCACTTCGGTAAAGAAAAAAAGAATTTTATTCGGCTCAGCGTCGTCTTGTAATAGCTCAGGCACCAGCCTAGCCCTCATTATCAAGTTGGGGAGTGAGGCAAATTGTGCCCGTATCAGCAATCTTCCAACAGCAGCGCTAATACGAGAAACCCTGTAAAACACAACCATTGGAACGTCAAGACAGGCGAGTTCTAGGGTTGCAGTACCTGAGGCAACTATTGCTCCGGCACATTGTTGGAGAACATGGTATTTGTTTTCAGAAACTACTTTTAAGTTGTCCATGCAGAAGGAAAATTCGTGGGATAGGAAAATCCTGCGGAATGTATTTTCCATTCCTTTCGGAGCGGGGACAATAATAGAAGTATTCGCCCAGGTGCTACTCAGTTGATACAAAACCTTCTTCAAAAGCGGCACATGGTGATTCAGTTCAGATTTTCTGCTACCAGGTACCACGGCTATAGAATTAGAATACTCTTCGATCGGCTCTGACTTTGATAGTTCATCGTTGATTAGATCAACCACCGGGTGTCCCAGGAAAACTGCATTGATACCCTTGCTTTCATAAAAGGTTTTTTCAAACGGAAGGATCACAATGAGACAGTTGGTGTACTTTTTCAGGTCTTGCACCCGCCAGGGCCGCCAGGCCCATACCTGAGGCGGTATAAAATAGACCACGGGAATATTCTGCCTAGACGCTAGTCTGGCGATCCGCATGTTTACTTCGGGAAAGTCTATCAAAAGAGCGAGATCTGGCGAGTGCTTTTCAAAAAACCGATTAACTTCCATTAACGATAAGAAAAAGCTCTTTATGCTTTTGAATGCTTCCGATATTCCAATTGCTGCTGGTATTGAGTGCCTGACAACTGCTGTAACATTAGTAGGGTACGTAGTGTTCGGGAACAGCGAATAGGCCCGAAGATGGGAAATATGATTTCGAAGGCTTCGTAGAATCTTCGCACCGTAGCTATGACCTGACGGCTCACCCGTTGATATAAAGATTGACGCCATTTTCCAGAATTGCCTTTGAAATTTGCTCAGCCAGGCGCAATGCCCGTAGTCCCTCATCTCCCTGTACTATAGGGCAAGAACGATGCTTTACACAGTTCAGGAAATGTCTCAATTCCTCTTCCAAAGGGTCATAATCTTCAACATCCAGCTCTTCGTAAGCAATGTTTTCTCTATCATGATCGTCTCCGCGGTAAATAGCATAGGCCCGCCTTTCACCAAAATCTATCGATAAGTAGCTGTCCCTCTGAAAGATTCTCATTTTTCTGAGTGATTTTAGGGATATTCTACTGGATGTTATGTTTGCTACAGTTCCATTTTTGAACTCCAGGCGGGTTGTTGCTATATCTGGTTTGTCTGTTAGCACTGCTGCGCCGGAAGCTTTGAAGTCTGCCACTTCGGAGTTCACAATGGACAGAAGTAAGTCAATATCGTGGATCATCAAGTCCAAGATAACGTCAACTTCGGTACTTCGCTCCGTAAATGGCGATAGGCGATGCGCTTCCATGAATAAAGGATTGTTTAACCTCGACTTCACTGCCTTGAAGGCCGGGTTAAAACGTTCTATGTGCCCCACCTGCAGTATGAGATCGTTTTTTTTGGCAAGGTCTACAAGCGCTTCTGCTTCTTTAACAGTTGTTGTCATTGGTTTTTCTACAAAGACGTGCACGCCAGCTTTGAGAAATTCCGCCGCGATGCGGAAATGAGTCGACGTGGGTGTTACGATACTAACTGCCTGCACTGAACCAATAATGTCCCTATAATCAATAAAATGTTTTGTATTAAGCCTTTTGGCCGTATCGGTTGCTTTCTTTTCGTCCACGTCAACAACGGCGACCAGTTGAGCTTCATCCATAGCGGCGAGTTTTTCGGCGTGAAATTTACCTAGATACCCTATCCCGATTACGGCCACTCTTATGGCATCACTCTTTTTAACCCTCCTGATGATGGTCTTTTCAGATCCTGGTTCTATTGCCGGGATTGAATTGCTTTGGTGTTCTAATGATGAGAGGGAGACTATGGAAATACCATTGCTGTCAGCAGCTTTAATCATTTCGTCAATGTCGAAGACTAGGGTCTTTCCTGCTTCGATGACGAGGACACTGGCACCGACTTCTTTCATTACTTCAATGGTTTTTGGCCCAACCGATGGCACGTCAAATCTCAAATCTTGGTTAGGTTTGCTTACCTTGACTACCACAGCTCCGCTGCCGCACAACCTGCCACCGCGCCTTATAGTTTCGTCCGTTCCGTCTATGGCTTCTACAGCAACCACGGCCTGATTTTTCACAACCACACATTGCCCGACATCAAGGTTTCCGAATGCTTTGGCGATCTGCCATCCGAATTTAATATCCTGGCGTTCTCTCCAGTTCGGTCTACGGCGAGTCAATATTCCTTCGGGGGCAAGCAACTCGGGAAGGAAAACCGTTGATGGCTCTATGAAAATACCCTCACTTTCCAGCTCGGATGCAAGAGCGCGTAGAAGGAAATCATCCTGTTTATTGCGAAGCTTCAAAGCAAACCGTATCGCCCTCCAATCCGGACGTATCCTTGAGTAAAGCCGTGTTTTGTTAATCGTGCCAGCCATTGCCGCCCGATTTACGTTCTCTTTTTTAAAACATTCAATCAGGCGGCCAAGTTGACCCAGTTTTATGAGGTAGAAAACGTCAACTTCCTCTGAGAGTGTTGGATCTGTTTCTCCATCAAATCCAATGGCCACGACCGAAACTCCCGCCCGCCGTGCCGCTTTGGCGAACAATCGGGGAAATTGTCCTCCTCCGGCAATAAGTCCTATCCTGTTCCCACCTTTCATCCTTTGCGTATTATCCCCCTGAACGAATGGGATTCCAAGAATCTGAGTAGCTTATCCACGGCTTCGAGATTCCCCACCTGTTCGCGTACCTCGGCTATGGCTGTGGCAAGCGGCAACTTGGACCTAAACAGGATCTTGTAGGCTTTTTTCAGCGCCTGTATGGTTTCATCGGAAAAGCCCTTACGTTTGAGGCCAACCCTGTTGGGGCCGTAGATTTTAGTTGTTCGTTCTCCGGCAACCAACATATACGGAGGTACATCCATACTGATTGCTGACTTTCCTCCTATAAAGGCGTACTCGCCGATACGAACAAACTGATGGACTGCCACAAGACCTCCCAATACAGCATGATCTCCAATAATCACATGACCGCCAAGCACAGCACCATTTGCCATAATTACATGGTTACCAATAACACAGTCATGTGCTACATGACTCCATGCCATTAAATATGTATTGTTGCCAATTCTGGTGCAGCCGGTGCCTTTTGCTGTTCCGCGGTGAATAGTTACGCCTTCTCGAATGGTATTGTTACTTCCGATAATTACCTGTGTAGGTTCCCCGGCGTAGGATACATCCTGGGGTGGATAGCCAATGGAAACGAAAGGGTAAATGAGGTTTCCGTCGCCGATGGTTGTTTTTCCATCAATTACTACATGAGGCCCTATACGGTTATGCGATCCAATCACCACTTCGCTACCTATTATCGTGTATGGACCGATCACGGTTCCGTCGCCGATTTTTGCACCTGGTTGCACAATAGCCGTAGGATGGATATTTGTCACTCTATCAGCCCTCCGTTTGTTAGCCTGGATTTCAGATGTTCTCACGCACGGTGATAAGGATTTCAGCTTCGGCGACCAATTCGTCGTTTACCCGCGCTTCGCCCTTGAACTTGTACACACTTCCCTTCTTCTTCGATAGTATCACCTGGATAATCAATTGATCACCAGGATAAACAGGCTTCCTGAAACGGACCTTGTCCATACCCATAAAATAACCCTTTTCAGTGCCCCCTCCTTGATGTTCAAAGGCGAAGGCGCCTCCAAGTTGTGCCATGGCTTCAACGATGAGTACACCTGGCATTATGGGAAGATCTGGAAAGTGCCCTTGGAAAAAGGGTTCATTTATCGATACATTCTTCAGGGCGATTGCCTTTTCTTTGTTAATTTCAAGTATGCGGTCTATGAGAAGGAACGGGTAACGATGAGGCAGCACAGAACGAATCCAGTGTATGTCGCGACATGGTCTATTATTCGTCATTTCTTTACCTGTTCTTTCAGCTTTTTCAACTCTTTCCTTAATTCTTTCAACTCTTCCTTCATCTTTCCCAGTTTCTTGAAATTCAGGTAACGGCGCATATATTCGATTCTTGGAGCAGCAGGTATGCCGACAACGTCAGTTTCTGGTGGGATTGATGATGCTACGCCACTTTTAGCACCTATTCTTACACCCTTGCCTATAGACACATGATCGGCAACTCCAACCTGTCCCGCCATAATTACGTGATCACCAACATCAACGCTTCCGGCAACCCCAACCTGTCCCGCCATGATACACCGGCGGCCAATACGAACATTGTGCCCGATCTGCACAAGGTTATCTATCTTGGTCCCACGACCTATGATGGTGGAGCCCAGTGTGGCCCTATCTATAGCGCAATTTGCTCCGATTTCCACTTTGTCTTCTATTATAACGTTTCCCAATTGCGGTATTTTAAAATGTTTGCCGTTGGAATCGGTAATATAGCCGAAACCGTCGCTTCCTATAACTGTTCCGGCATGCACGGTGACCCTGTTTCCGATAACACACCGATCCAGGATAATTACTCCGGGGTAAATCAAGCAATTTTCACCGATTTTCACCCTGTTTCCTATGTAAACATGGCCCATTACAACAGTATTTGCACCAATAGAGCTGTCATTACCCACGAACACAAATGGTCCAATGTGTGCGGTATGGTGGATAGAGGCTGATTCGGACACGACCGATGTAGGATGCATCTGAGGGGGAAACTCGGGCAAATCCTGAAAGAGCTCCATGATTTTCATGAATGCCAGCGCGGGGTTATCACAAATAAGCAATGTGAAGTCCCGCGGAGCCTTTTCTGAAAATTCTGGAGACATCACCACCGCTGAAGCGTTACAGCGAGCAAGACGTTTTAGATATTTCCGATCTCGAACAAAAGTTACATCCCCGGGTTGTGCCTCCTCTATAGAAGCCACTCCGGTTATAATTACATCCCTGTTTCCATGAACGGCAGCTCCTACTATCTTTGCGAGCTCGGCAACCGTGATAGCTCGGCCAGTCATTATAGGCTACTTTTTCTTATATTGCTTATCCAGCTCTTTGATAATCTTTGACGTTAAATCATATTTATCTTCTGCATAGATTAGTCCGCTTCGGCGTGCTTCGAAGACAAAATCGACTTTTTCCTTTTTGGCAATCTCTTTAACAATATCGAAGATCTTTTCGAGCATGGGTCTGGTCAATTCGGCGGAAAGTCTTTGCATTTTGCGATTGGCTTCGGCGATGAACTGTTCCCCTTCCCGGCGTTTCTTTTCAAATTCCATTATCTTTTTTTTCTTGGCTTCGGTGCCTAACATTGCCTGGGTTTTTTTGAAATCTTCCCTGAGTTTTTGCAATTCTTCACGTTTTTCTTTTAACTGGCTCTCAAGCTTGGTTTCTTCCGCCTTGAGTTTTTGCTGGATATCCTGTCCCCACTTTGAGGTTTTCATAACCTTTTCGAGGTCAAAATACCCAATTCTAGGACCGGAGCCAGCCCAGGGGGAAGTTGATATTCCTAGAATTAGCACTACAGTGAGAACCATCGACAAAATGCCTACTTTTTTCATTGCTTACCTCTCCCTATCCTCTTTTTAAAAAGACGCTCCCATGGAAAACTGCCATTTGCTTCGTGAATCCCCTGGATCCGGATCGGGGTTATATGCCCATTCTATCCGCAACGGTCCCAGTGGGGATACCCATCGAATTCCGCCCCCAATGCCCATCTTGAATTTTGAAACATCGAGGTCTTCTCCCTCGTCGAAGGCATTGCCGGCGTCGAAAAACACAACTCCGTGTAGTTTTATTTCCTCGAAAATTGGGAAAATAAGCTCGGATGTAAAAAGACCGTACTTGGTTCCACCTATAGTGTCTCCTGTTTCTGGATCCTTCGGGCCGAGCTCGCCCCAATCGTAAGATCTTACTGAGTTAATACCACCAAGGAAAAAACGGTCAAACAATGGAATAGGGTTGTCGCCCGTTTTATTGATCCATCCTAGCTCACCCTTTACGAAACCCGTAAGTTTCCAAAGAAGAGGTATGTACCAGCCGGAAATAACCTGGTATTTTGTGAAACAACTATCACTTCCCAAAAAATCGCTAGCGAATTCTACACTTACCCGGTTGATGGAACCTCGAGTGGGTAAAAAAGCATTGTCTGTAGAGTCCCTTCTGAATGAAAATGTTATAGAGCTCTTAATCTGGCGCCCTTCTTGTTCCTTTATGATTGATGCAGCGTTTTCGTCTATGTCCTTAATCCGGGCGCTTTCAAAAGTATAACCTACACCGAACCTGCTCCAGTTTCCGAAAAACCTTCCTGTTCTGATTTGAAAGCCCTGCGAATCCTTTGTGAAGTCTTCGTACTCACGCAACCAATTGTATGCGTCCAAACCTAGGTAGTAATAAGTATCGAAAAGACTTGGCTCGGTAAAGCTAAGGGAATATCTCTGGGCATCCGCTCCCAAATGAGCCCTGAGAGCCATTGCTTGCCCACGGCCAAATAAATTCCTCTGAATTATTTCGCCTCCTACAAACAATCCTTCATCAGAAGAAAAACCACCACCTGCACTTATTGACCCGGTCAGCTTTTCCTTCACCTTGATTTTTAGATTCATGACCTCCGGGGTTTCCCCAGGCTGGGGTTCTATAGACACCTCTTCGAAATAATCAAGGCGTTTTAGCTTCATCTGGCTGTTTTCTATCTTTGTCGCGCTGAATGTGTCACCTTCTGTAATTTGAAGCTGTCCCCTTATGACCTTGTCTCGCGTTTTTGTGTTACCTTCTATGTCAATGCGGCCGATTGTAACCTTTGGGCCAAGCTTTACGTTAAGCATTATGTATGCTTCGTGTGTTTCTGTGTTTTTGCGTATCCTGGGCTGAACTTCAGCGTGCGCATAGCCCTGGTCCATGCAAAAACGAGTAAGGGTTTCCGTATCCTCACGGACTTTTGATCTGCTGAAAAACTTTCCCACCTTCGTCTTCCACTGTTCCTGAAACTTTTCAATCCCCTCAACCTTATCACCAGCAACTTCAAACGACGCTACCTTATACCGTTCGCCTTCTAATATAGGTATTTCAATATAAAATCCATCCTTGCGCTTTTCTATTTTCGGGGTTCCGACCTTGGCGTCCATATAGCCGTGATTGTGGTAGAATACCGTCAAGCGATCCACGTCCGTGTCCAGAACGTCTTTTTGCAACACTCCTCGTTCGCTCTGCCAGAAGAATAGGATGTTTTTGGTTTTGGTTTGCATCACCATGCGAAGCCTTCTGTCGGAAAAAGCTTTGTTACCCTTGAAAGTAATTTTCTTGACATAAAATTTGTTGCCTTCTTTTATTCTGAAGGTAACGCGAGCTTTTCTGGGATCCCTGGGGAAGTCAACGAAGTAATCTACACTAGCATCAAAGTATGCCTTTTGATGGTAAAGATCGAGAATACTCTGGACATCTTGGGCAAGCTGTTTCCGCTTGAGAACCGAATAAGTCTTGGTTTGGATAGCGGCCAGAATATCCTTAGAGTCTATGTGTCTGTTGCCTTTTATCTCAATCGCCTGAACAATCGGGTTTTCCTTAACGTAAAAGATCAGAATCTTGCCCTGTGGTGAATCTTTAGCCTCAACCCGTATGTCCTCAAAATAGCCCATGTTGTAAATCGCCCGTATGTCCTGGCGTACGGCTTTGGGGTTGAGTATGCTTCCTACCGAGCTCTTTATTTGAGCCAATATGGCATCATCACCTATTCGTTCATTACCTTCAATACGAATCTCGGCTATCCTTTGCTGTTGGTTAACCTTCGAAGCAACCTTTTCTGCTATTTCGGTTATAGCCACGGCAAGTTTTTTAATCCCCGGAGCTTCTGCATAGAATACCGCCGTTTCTTCACCTTCGTTAATCGAAACCAGGCGAGAGTCCACACTGAAGACGTTTCCGATTTCCGTGATGCTTCCCCAGAGTGCATATCTCCAGTTTTTGTTCCTGGCTATTTCCCTAGCCTGGTCGTCGGAGGATATTTTTGCGGAATTCGGATAGGGAACTGCTGAAACATTCATGTCAGCAAGGGATTGCAGAATAATGTTAATAAATGCCTCTTGCACGGCCCGGGGGTTTTTTACTCCATGCATAGCAAAAGGGATGATACCGACGATTTTACTGTTTTGTGCCAACCCAGTGTTACAAGGTAAAATTAGCATCAACCCAGCAAATAATAAGGTTTTTAGATAGAGCTTTGCAGAATTCATCGAGTCATCCCGTCGCTGGGTTAAAGCCACCAACAGTTGCCCCTCTTACCTGCTTCACTGTAAAGATTTTAGAAAACTGCCAGAGCGATACCATCGTTATTCAGAGCTATCAAAAATTTCCGCAAATTACCATTGAAAATTCGTGTTTTTAGGCCAACCTTCAAGCTGGGTTTAGTGGAATCAGGCGTCCGTCTCTCAATTTCAGTGCCCTGTGCATCATTGACGCCAACTCCATGTTATGGGTCACAATTACCATTGTGAGTCCAAATTCTTCATTAAGTTGTACCAGCATGTGGTGGATCTGGGTACTGGTTTTGCCGTCCAGATTACCTGTTGGTTCATCCGCAAGCAGTACTTTTGGTTTCATTAGCAGAGCCCTGGCTATTGCAACTCGCTGCTGCTCACCACCAGAGAGTTCTCCTATTTTGTGGTGGAGGCGTTTTTCAAGGCCAAGCAAGGTGAGCAGTTCCACTGCCCTGTTTCTTACAGTAGCCAAGGGCTCACCGGCAATAATTCCCGGCATCATGACGTTTTCCAATGCATTAAATTCCGGCATAAGGTAATGAAACTGAAAGACAAAACCTATATGCCGATTTCTAAATCTGGCTAGATCTTCATCTTTCATCAAAAAAACGTCTTTATCTTGATAAAAGACCTTGCCCGCTGTTGGCCTATCAAGCGTGCCCAGTATATGCAACAATGTGGACTTACCGGCACCGGAAGCCCCGACTATGGCAACCCGTTCAAACCTGTGAATGACTATATCTAGATTATTGAGGACTTCGATCTTTTGACTTCCCTGACCATAAACCTTGCTAAGGGCTATGCCCTGAATGAATGGAGTCCGATTTCGAGAATTGTCACTCATAGCGAAGTACTTCGACAGGATTCGTACGTGCTGCCTGGTTTGACGGGTAAATGGTTGCGAGAAAACTGATTAAAAGAGCAGCAATACACACTGCGACAACGTCCGCAATTTCGACCTGAACGGGCAAAGTAGAAGTATAGTAAATGTCCTTGGGCAATTCGATGAAATGATAACGCTTAAGGATGAAGCACAAACAGAATCCTCCGAAAAGCCCCATGATGGTACCGAATACTCCTATAAGAAATCCCGTTAACATGAAGGTTCTTTGGATACTCGACGATGTTGCTCCCATTGCCTTCAAGATAGCAATGTCTTTCGCTTTGTTCATAACAAGCATGATCAGAGAACTGACAATATTGAAAGCTGCAACAAAAATAATGAGGGTTAGAATAACAAACATGACCGTTTTTTCCAGTTTTAGAGCGGAAAACAAATTTTTGTTCATCTGCATCCAGTCCCTTATCCAATATTCATAACCTAGGCTTTCTCTAAGCGTTTCAGCAACTTCGGACGCAGTATCCGGATCAAAGAGTCGCACTTCAATTCCCATTACGGCGTCTTTAAGGCCAGTTAGCTTTTGAGCTGTTGCAAGATTTATATAAGCCACGCTCTGGTCATACTGATACATGCCAGATTGAAAAAGCCCTGAAACCCTAAAAATCTGACTACGGGGTAGTTGACCCAGGGGGGTTATTCTACCGGAAGGAACAAGAAGTGTTACGTAATCGTGAACATTCACGCCAAGGCTCTTAGCCAGTTCTGATCCCAGTATTATCCGCGGTGGATTAGAATTTTGAAGGTCTTTGAGTGTTCCCATAATAAGGTATGAGTCAAATCTCACGGTTTTTTTTGCAAGTTCTGGTGCAATGCCGCGCACCAGTACTCCATTGGCTCTTGTGTCGTGGGTAATTAGCCCCTGTATGTAAATGTAAGGCGATGCTCCAGCCACCTGCGGTAAGTCTGATATCTTGCTTACCAGTTCACTGTAGTTCTTTATGGAACCCCTGAAACTTTGAATCATGACGTGAGGAGTGGTGCCGAGAATTCTTTCTCTCAGATCTTTTTGAAAGCCATTCATAACAGAAAGCACAACTATAAGGGCCATTACTCCAACAGCCACTCCCAGAATGGATATAGCACTGATGAGGGACAGAAAGCCTCGCTTTCGCCGCGCCTTGAAGTAACGGAGACTAACGAACCATTCTAAGGGCACATGACCGTGTTTTATGATCACCTTTGTTCCTGTTTTTCTGTTTTTTCCGGTTTTAGAAGAGGAAACAAGATGACATCCCTGATAGACGGCATGTCCGTAAAGAGCATAACCACTCTGTCTATGCCTATTCCTTCGCCTGCTGCCGGTGGCATACCGTATTCTAAAGCTCGTATGTAATCTTCGTCCATCTCGTGTGCTTCTTCATCACCCGCCAGTTTCGCCTCAAGCTGCTTCAAAAACCTCTCCTTCTGGTCCCTTGGATCGTTAAGCTCTGAAAAAGCATTGGCCATTTCTCTTCCAGCGATGAAGAGCTCGAATCTGTCCACTATCGTTGGATCAGAATCGTTTCGCCTCGATAAGGGAGAAACTTCCAGTGGATAATGGGTAATAAAAGTAGGTTGAATCAGTTTCGGTTCGACCGCAACATCGAAAAGTTTGGTGAGAAGCTTTCCATGTCCCTCATATTTTTCAGGAGGAACTCCAAGGGAGCTGGCGATAGAGGCCGTTTTTTCGAAATTCTCAAGCTCTTCCCGTGAAAAGCCTCCAAATTTCTGAAGGCTTTCCATGAAAGTGTATCGTTGCCATGGGGGAGTGAAATCAATTTCCTGCCCTTGATAAGTTAGGCGGAGATTTCCCGAGTTTATTTCGTTGCACAGGTAAACAAAAAGTTCTTCCGTGAGCTTCATAAAGTCTTCGTAGGTAGCGTAAGCTTCGTAGAACTCCAACATAGTGAATTCAGGGTTGTGCTGGGTGGATATACCTTCGTTTCTAAAATTGCGGTTTAATTCAAAGACTTTTTCGAAACCTCCGACGAGTAGCCTTTTGAGGTAAAGTTCCGGTGCGATCCGCAGGTAAAGCTCAATGCCCAGAGCGTTATGATATGTTTTGAATGGTTTGGCCGTTGCACCGCCGGCGATTTTCTGCATCATGGGGGTTTCTACCTCAAGGAACCCTCTATCGGACAAAAACTGCCGTATGGCCTGTATGATTTTCGTTCTTTTCTTGAAAACTTCTCGAACGTGTTCATTGACCATCAGATCCAGATACCTCTGACGGTATCTTATCTCTACGTCCTTCAACCCATGGTATTTTTCCGGAAGGGGTCTGAGGTTTTTGGTAACTAGCGCTATTTCTTCCACCAGGATTGTGAGTTCACCGGTTTTTGTGCGGAAGGCCGGACCTCGAACCCAAATTATATCACCGATATCAAATTTTTTCACAAGCTGGAACTGTTCCTGCGGGAGTTTATGCTTCTGAACATATATCTGTATTCGACCGAATTCGTCTTGAATGTGCATGAATATGGATTTTCCAAAAGATCGAATTGCCATAATTCGCCCGGCCAGAATAAACTCCCGACGGCTTGCCTCGAGCTCCTCAGCCGTCATGTGTCCCACCGCTTCCAGAACGTCTCGACTTCTATGATGAACCCTAAAGTGATTCGGATAAAGGGCTATTCCCTGGGTTTCCAATTCCTGAGCCTTTTTCAGTCGTTCTTTCATCACCACGTTCAGATCTTCCATAGCGTAAATCCATCCTTACTCACTTTTGATTGTCTTTAAAAAAGCCAGCCATAGTAAAAGCCAGAATGAGAGCCCCTATGATAGCGAGGGTCCACTCGTTTTTTTGAACAATTCTTAACACGCCAGTCACGAAAACCACGATCCCTCCGACTAACGAAAGTATCCTGGTTCCTCGACTCATAATCGACTCCTCTCCCCACAGCCCGATTCAGCATCAAGCTTTTTTAGAGGAACTGGGGATTTCCGTAAAGACCGTATAAGAAAAAATTTGAGTTATTCCCAGGGAAGTTTTACCTTCGCGTTAGCACCTTGAAACTAAACAGCTGTAATATAAGTTACAACCGCGGAGATGAAAACAAAAAGAACAGTAGTTGTCGAGAGCACATAATATGTCCGCTGTTGTAGCACATTAGTTGTCCGGTTCATACTGTGTTTAAGGAGGTGAACACGGTATGAGCCGGACGAGAAAGCTACAGGAGATGC
>Ga0190313_1000476_pt1 | contig 24062 bp, 30 predicted proteins | sample 4870071011_MG_FD_169989 | JGI IMG/M metagenome (GOLD analysis project Ga0190313, IMG submission 169989) | Hydrothermal vent sediment bacterial communities from Southern Trench, Guaymas Basin, Mexico - 4870-07-10-11_MG | ecosystem: Environmental > Aquatic > Marine > Hydrothermal vents > Sediment ... | reverse complement strand
ACTGCATCCCCGCCCCAAGGCTTTCAAAAGAAAAATGTAAACCCCTTCAATAATTTAAAGTTAAACTGCTCAAAAATTTAATTAAACTAAATATGGAGAACCAAAGGTTGAAAAAGCCTTTTTATACCTTGCTTTTCTATTTGTAAAATGGTGATCTCCATGCCTACAATTAAGGTTTCTGTTACAGGTGAAAGCGTTTCTCCAACAAGAATGATAGTTAAAGGAAAGAAAACCGAGTATATTGTGGACAAAGAGGAGTCAAGTCCGCTCGAATACATTTTGGCGGCATTAGCTGGCTGTATAAACATAGTTGGATTCATTGTGGCAAAGGAAATGAACCTCAACATAGAGAAAATCATTGTTGAGATTAGTGGCAGGCTCAACACAGACAAGTTAATGGGTAAAAATGTTGAAGACAGAGCTGGATACAAGGAGGTTAAGGTTAAAGTGAAAGTTCAGGGAGACGTTGAAGAGGAGAAGCTTAAGGAGTGGGTTGCCAAAGTTGAAGAGAGATGTCCAGTAGGAGACAACATAATGAAGGAAACCCCCGTTCACTTCGAAATCAGCAAAGATTGAAAAGTGAAGGACGTATTTTAGTTTTATTTTGTGTGATTACTTCTGCTTTTTATTTCTGCTTTTTCGATGCACAATCACAAATTCCCGCTTCATAACGCCGTTTAACTTACTACGACGAAGCTCTGCCATTGAAAGCAATTGAGCCCGAATGGATGACGGATGCATTGGCATTTTTGTTAAGTCCTTGCTAACTCTAAAATAAGGCCTTTGGAAGTAGAAGTTTGAAAGACTGCATAAAATAAAATAGAAATCAAGAAAGTCCAGCTCAGTCTTTTGAGGGCAAATGAGGAATAATCCAGCTTAAAAAGCTATCCAAGCTTCTTGTTTGAATATAGAGAGTTCCAGTTCCGTAAAACTCTGCTACTAAACCTTCTCCACTTAGAAGAGTGCTCTTTAACCCACCAACTTTCCTCACTTTGAAGTCTAATCCCTCACTGAATGCAACTAAATGCCCTGTATCTAAGATAAAGCGCTCATTGTTTAGCTCAACCTTTTGGATTGCACCGTAGCTTGAGAGAAACACCACACCTCTTCCACTCATCTTCAGAAGAAACAGTCCTTCTCTGGCGAAAAATGCCTTTGCTCCTCCCCACTTTGTGTCTATGGTTATATCCGCCGAACTTGCCAGAAATGCTCCACTTTGAGCATATAGTGTCCCATCAATTTCAAAAGCTTCAATATCTCCCGGATAAGGGGGAGCAAGTCCTATTTTCCCAGCTCCTCCTTCAGCTTTAAATGTGTTTATAAAAAAGCTTTCTCCGGCTAAAAGAGATCTCTTAAGCGCTCCAAAAATCCCGCCTTTTGCCTTCGTTTCCATCTTAATGTTTGGACTCATAAAGACCATAGCACCGGACTCTGCCTGTAGAACCTCTCCTTCCTCCAGTTCAACCTCAACTAAACTAAAACTTGGCCTATGTTTTATCTCATATTTCACAAAAATCACCTATCCTTAACTATTCATAGTGGTATATATCACTTCCTATCGCCAATTGACGAAGAACAATTGGCCTTTTACCGAAAGACTTTTATAACTTACCCTTCTACTTCCCAAAAGAACATTTAGGTTCAATGCTTTTACAGGTGATGACAATGAAGAAACTGCTGAAACCAGCCAAAGATGTCGGTATTGTTGGATACGGTGCCTATGTACCTATGCCCAGAATTAAAAATGCCGAAATCGGCAGGGTGTGGGGAGTAAATGGATTCCCAATCGAAGAAAAAGCTGTGAACAATCTTGATGAAGATGCATTGACAATAGGGATTGAAGCAGCAAGAAATGCTCTAAAGAGGGCTAAAATTGACCCTAAGCTCATTAGAGCGATATGGTTTGGTTCTGAGTCAAAACCTTACGCAGTTAAGCCTTCTGCAACCATTATCGCTGAAGCAATTGGAGCAACCCCAGATTTAAACGCCGCTGATTTTGAATTTGCGTGTAAAGCCGGAACTGAAGCGTTGCAAGCGGCAATAGGTTTTGTCAGCTCTGGAATGGCAGAATATGCAATGGCCATTGGAGCAGACACTGCTCAGGGAAGACCCGGAGATCACTTAGAATTCACGGCTGCTGCTGGAGGAGCGGCTTACATCCTCGGAGAGAAGAGCTCAGAAACTTTAGCGTACTTTGAGGGGAGTTACTCCTACGTTACAGACACTCCAGACTTCTGGAGAAGACAGCATGAGCACTATCCAAGACATGGAAACAGATTCACCGGAGAACCAGCTTATTTCCATCACATAATAAACGCCGCCAAAGGATTAATGGAAGAACTCGGCTTAACAGTCAACGATTTTGACTATGCTGTTTTTCATCAGCCAAACGTTAAGTTTCCACTCACGGTAGCCAAGATTTTGGGCATTCCAGCTGAGAAAGTTAAACCAGGCCTTCTCAGCGGAGTGATAGGCAACACATACAGCGGTGCAACTTTGGTTGGGGTTTCCGCTGTTTTGGACATAGCAAAACCGGGCGAGAGAATCCTCTGGGTCAGCTTTGGCTCTGGAGCGGGAAGCGATGCTTTCAGCTTAGTCGTGCAAGATGCAATTGAGGAAAAGAGAGACTTGGCACCAAAGACCTTGGACTACATAAACAGGAAGAAGTACATTGACTATGCATTGTACGTAAAGCACAGAGGAAAGCTCATTATGTGAGGTGATTGAGATGAAAAAGGCTGTGATAATTGGAGTTGGCATGACCCCTGCTGGAGAGCACTGGAAAACTCCACTTAGAGATTTAGCTGTCGAAGCTTTGCTGAATGCAATGGATGATGCTAACATTGACAAAGTTGATTCCCTTTATGTAGGAAACATGATTTCTGGGTCATTCGTTGAACAGGAAAATCTTGGAGCACTTATAGCTGATTGGGCTGGTTTGGGACACATTCCAGCTGTAAAAATTGAGGCTGCCTGTGCCTCTGGAGGAGCTGCAGTTCAGGAAGGTGCTAAAGCTGTCATGAGTGGCCTTGAAGACGTTGTTGCCGTCATTGGAGTAGAAAAGATGACAGACGCATGGCCAAGTGATGCTACAAGATACTTAGCCTACGCTGCTGATGCTGAGTGGGAGCTGTTCCACGGAGCGAGCTTTGTCGCTTTAAACGCTCTTGTCATGCGCTACTACATGCACACCTATGGTTATACAGAGGAGGATCTGGCTTTATTCGCTGTTAACGCTCACATAAATGGTGCAAAGAATCCATATGCAATGTTCAAGAAGCCAATAAAGGTCGAAACTGTGCTTAAGAGTCCATACATAGCCGACCCGGTCAAGCTGTTTGATGCCTCTCCAGTCTGTGACGGTGCTGCCGCTGTTATCGTAACAACGCCCGAAAAAGCGAAGGAGCTTGGAATTCCAAAAGAAAAGTGGGTCGAGGTAGCTGGAATGGGAAGAGCAATTGATACAATCAACTTGGCAAACAGGAAGGACTTGCTCACGCTTAAAGCTGCTAAAGTTGCAGCTGAGAGAGCCTACAAGATGTCCGGAGTAGATGTCAAGGACATTGATTTGTTTGAAATTCACGATGCATTTACAATCATGGCCGCTTTGAGCTTAGAAGCCATAGGAGCCGCTGAACGCGGTAAGGGTGCGGAGTTGGCTAAGGAAGGGCAGATTGCAGTTGACGGTGACTATCCAATCCAAACAATGGGTGGACTTAAGGCAAGAGGACACCCAGTTGGTGCAACAGGAGTTTATCAGACCGTTGAAGCAGCTTTACAGCTTAGAGGGGAAGCGCCAAATCAAGTGCCCGATGCAGAGATTGCACTAACACAGAACATTGGAGGAACGGGTTCGAACATAACCGTAACAATCCTTAGGAGGGTTTGAAAATGCCCAACATGCAGGTTTCAAGATTTTGGAGACACTTTAAAGAGAAGTACCGCTTAGTTGGGAGCAAGTGCAAAAAGTGCGGAAAGATTCACTTCCCTCCAAGGCAAGTGTGTAATGAGTGTGGCAGCAGAGAGATGGAAGAGATACAGCTCAGTGGAAGAGGAAAGGTCATCAGCTGGACTATTGTGAGAAACCCTCCAAGCGGCTTTGAATATTACAAACCCTATCCACTGGCATTAATTGAGCTTGAAGAAGGACCCATTGTCTTAGCACAGCTCACAGACGTTGACCCAGAAGAAATTACATTCGGCATGGAAGTTGAGATGGTCACGAGGAAGATAAGGGAATTCAACGAGGATGGAATAATCCTCTATGGGTACAAGTTCAGGCCACCGATTAAGTGAGCTTTCCTTTTTCTCTACTTTTGTTTTCATGAATAGCGTTTGCTTTATTCTTAAACCTTAAAGAGGGTTGAAGAGCTGACAATGCTCATGCTCAAGAAGCTGGCATAAGGATTATATTCTTAAAAGCCCAAAGGTATGATGGTGGGAAGATGGGAAAAATAATAACGGTCTCAGTTCCAGAGTGGGTTGACGAGAAAAAGTTCAGGGAGGCGCTTAAAAAAGCCCTCCTCGAGAGCTCCCCATCGAAAATGAGTGTGGAGGAGATTAGGAAAATCCTGGGAGTCACTGAACTGAGGGAAGACGTGGAAGTTTCCGAAGATGTCAGAAAAAAAGAAAAGAGGCGTCTTGAATGGTTGTATTAGATACCAACGTGGTCATAGAGAAAGTTAGAGAGCACAAGGAGATAGCGGAAAACATAACTGGAGTGACCTTCGTAGAGTTTCCAAGGATAGTGTTCTATGCCAAATTCAAAGGAAATATCTTGTTTCCAACACTTGATGACTACATTCTTGCCCATAAGCTCCAATTAAAGCTCCTCAAAAAAGGCTCTCCAAGAACCTTCGCTGATCTGTTGATTGCCGCAATTTGCATAAACAATGGAGAGGAGCTCATAACCTATGATTCCGACTTCTTAGAAATTGCCGAAGTTTCAGAGTTGAAGTTGATTTTGTTGGAAAAATGACAACAGCTTCTCTTGAGGACTTGCTCTGGATTATTCCTTTAGTCAAAGAAGAGTTTCCCCATATTAAAGACCCATACCGCTTCATGCTCTCCCGTCTCGACTTTCTATGGGTTCTTGAAGATGGTGAAACTCCATTGGCGAAGATAACTTCATCAGGGCAGTGATAGTTAAACCCAAATTCAGAGGGAAAGGTTATGGAAAAGAGCTCCTAAAATTTGCCGTATCCTTAGGCGGAAGAAAGCTGATTTCAAGAAAGCAAAAGGGCAAACAAACTCTACCAAAAATTCGGTTTCAAACCAGTGAAGAAAGAAAACAATCTGATTTACTGGGAGCTTTGCGGCTCATTTTGAACATCCCTAACCATCCTCACCCAAATTCCGCTCTGCCCAGCAACTCTGAAGCCGTACTTCTCATAGAACTTAATCGCCTTCTTATTCTTCTCTCCAACCCAGAGCTCTATTTTATCGTTGTATTTGCTCAGATAGCAGAGACATTTATCCATGAGCTTTTTTCCGATGCTCTTGCCTTGGTACCGCTTATCAACCACGAACTCATGGATTGCTCCAACAACTCTCCCCTCATATTTGCTGAACCAGTCTTTATCACAAACGATAAATCCAACGATTTCATCACCAATTTTAGCAATAAAAAAGCCGTCTTTAGCTTTATTCCAACACCATCGTAAATACCTCCGTGCATATCTCTTCCCTTCTCCACCATACTCTGGCATATCCTCATAACCTCTCATGTAAATGTCAACAAGCTTTTCCAGAATCTCTTGGTCAAATTTATTCAGCTTTTCTATCTTTACTTCCTCTTCTACCCTCATCACTATTAAGTTAAGAGATGGACTTAAAAAGCATAGGGTTTTTAATGGTTTGAGGGAGAGAATAGAGCAGATGAAGGTGGTTTTAATGGGAAAGGCAAAGCCAAAAATTTGCGAAATTTGCGGCGCTGAAATCAGAGGACAGGGGCACACTATAAAAATCGAAGGCGCAGAGCTCTTAGTTTGCTCTAACTGTTATAGGAAGTATGGAAGAAAGAAGCCCGGAACGTTCAGTATAATGCCAACTGGAAGGGAGCCGAGGAGGACATATAAGCCAAAACCAAGACCACAGAAAAGACCCTACCGAGAGAGACCACTTTATACCGAAGACATTGTTGAGGATTATGCTGAGAGAGTTTACCAGGCAATACAGAGGAGCAAGATGAGTTATGAGGAGCTTTCACATAAAGTGGGACTTTCTGTCAACGTGCTGAGGAGAATCGCCCATGGTGAGTATATGCCAACCATTGAGGAAGCCAAAAAGCTGGAGAGATACTTCAAGATAAAGCTCATTGAGAGGGTTGAAGAAGTGCATGAGGAAAAGATCAGCATTCCAAAGGATTATGAACCAACGCTCGGCGACATTGCAAGGATAAGGGTTAAGAAGAAAAAGAGGAAGTAACACTACTTGAGATTAGTTTTAATTTTTCTTGTTCTCAAATTCTCACGCAATTAACCCCATGCTTTAATCTGCATTCTCTATGAATAACGATGAAGACAAAACTTAAATACCTAATTCGGTATATACCTAATCAGGTGATATCATGCCAAAGACAAAGACCAGCATATATATTGATAGGGAACTGTGGTGGGAATTTAAGAAAAAAGCATCTGAAGAGAAGAAGGAAGTTAGTGAGCTCTTAGAAGAAATCATTCGGGAAGAACTTTTAGAAGATTTCTTAATAGCTATTGATAGTATGATAGGTAAATCCTCGGAGCTTTATTTTAAGCCACTTAAGATAAAAGGTTCCATAAGTAAGCTTGTGAGGGAGATGAGGGATGCCAGAGCGGATAGTATATCTCGACAGTAGTGCAATAATTAAGCGGTATGTGGAAGAGAAGGGCAGCAATAAAGTTGTTTATGAGTATGAAAGCGCTTATAATGGCAAGAGAATTATTGCATTTAGCATCTGGAATGTTGGAGAGGTGCTGGGTGTTTTTGATAGAGCAAAGCGAAGAAACGTTATAAATGCCGCGGAATATTCTATTTTAAGAGAAAGATTCTTAGCTGAAACGGAAAGAATGACAAAGCTAAGGATTTTAAAGATAGTTCCTCTGAAAACCCAAATTCTCGTTGGAGGATGGAAAATTATAGAAAAATATCACATCTATCAAGCAGATGCAATTCAAATAGTTTCAGCCAAGATTATAAATGCCGACTTATTTCTCACAGGGGACAAAAAGTTACATGAAATAGCTAAAGAGGAAAGTTTGAAATCAATATACCTCGGATAATCCGTCCTCTTCCTCAACTTTCTGTTCAATTCTCTTAACCTTCGGCGGATGAAAGCCTTTAAGCTTCTCAAAACTCCCCCATAAACGCAAAAGCTCCTTATGAACTGGACTTCCCGGAGGGATTACAATTATATGAGCGGGAGGATGAATGTCCCTTAACCGACCGATTGCTTTAGCTGGAGGTAGGTCAATCTGAGCAACGACATGAGCCCTGTATTTTTTCCTTGGTTTTTCCCCAACAATCTTTTCAAACGCCCAATCTGAAAGTGCAGGAGATATTATCCTTGGATCCCCCCTAATTTGCATTCCTCCGTATCTCACAAGGTCGGCCAAAGCCACCATCGCTTTGTCAAAGTTGTCTGTTCTTATCAATACAATCGTGTTTAACATCACTCTCACCAAGGTCTGGTTATCTTTTGGGTTTTTAAAGGTTTGGGGTCTGTCTGTCGTGAGTTTTTGGGGAGGGACGTGTGCGAACGTCCTCCCGTTTAAGTCTACCCTCACGACGGACTTGGGGTTCATCAGCCTCAACTCCCCTCCGGGTTCATCGGGGAGTAAATCATCGACCTCACCCCCGCTCAGGGCGACCCCAACTCCCCGCACGAAAACGTTAAACGCTCCAACAAACTGCCTATCCGATTTGAACTCACAGTTAGGACATTCCACCAGCCCGTTTCGGGACTCTAACCTGCTCCCACATACCGGGCAGGTGGAGGAAGTATGAGCGGGATTGACAAACTCAACTGGAGCACGATAAGAGAGTTTTTGAACAATCTTACCCCAAGTTGAGCGGGAAAGTTTGCGGTTGAACTTCCTCAAACCGTTAAACATTTTCAACTTGTTCAAATCCTCGAAGACAAAAACAGTATCGTGAAACTCCCTTGAGAGCTGAACGGCGAGTTTGTTTAGATAATCTTCAACCCTGTTCTTCCTACGAGTGTAATACTTCTTTAAGAGCATTCCAATCCTCTTCGGAGCCTTCCGTTGAACACTCTTGAGTTTGTCAATAATCCCATCGTAGGTTTCCGCAATCCTATGGAGTTCACTCAAGTCCACCTTAATCCAGCCCTTCTCTGGATGAAAAATATCGAGGCTCATTAAATTACTGTCAATGCCGATTTTAATCCTGCCTGTGAATTCCACTTCCTTCGAGAAGGTCAGGTAAACGTCCTTCTCCCTGATTATCAACTCTCCAACCTTCTAGCCTTTAATCCTCTCATAGAACCACTCTCCAGAATAATCGAGTTCAAGGTATTCTTCACGTGGTTTAACGGTTATTCTTATCCTTGAACCTTCAACCTTTATCAATGTAGTTTTAACTCGCACGAACTTTCTCTTCACAACGGGTTTCCTTCTCTTCCGCCTTCCTCTGAGATAGTTTTGACGCCAACTCTCAAGGATTGAGTAGGCTGTCTTTATGGCAGAATCAACGTAGTGTTTTGCGAACGGCCAGTCCTTGAGGAGTTCGTTTCTGAGCTCCCTTTTGAACCCGTTGGATTTTGGGAAGTAGGGGATTAATCGTGTGGTCTCGTAATACTTGTAACCGTTTCCGATTGGGTAGCGGTGTTGGATTTTCTTCTCCTTCCAAGTCGTGTTTTCCCAGATTTCATCAATCGCCCGCTGGAGGAGTTTTTGATACTCGGTGAGGAGTTCTCGAACATCCCAATCGTGAGTCATCCTATAAGTGAGAACGATTTTCACTCGGCCTCAACCTCCTCAATGAGTTTTTTCACGCCCTCCTTGAGTTTCTTGTATTTGTGGGAACGAGCTCCGTAGAGTTTTCCCGCAAAGTGGCTGATTATGGTTATCAAATCCTCGATAAGTTCTTCCCTTGGGGTCTTGTCTCTCTCGTGGATTGTTATTATCTCTGCACCGTATTGCTGGAAGAAGAATTCGAGGGTTTTGAACCCAAAACGGGTGAGCCTGTCTGGATGAGTGATGATGACTTTTGAAACTTCTCCTTTGGCGACCGACTCAAGGAGTTTACGGTAATTCTTCCTGTTCTCGTTCAATCCAGAACCAATGTCTTTGAGGATTTGGACTTGCCAGCCCCGTTCTTTTGCATACTGCTGGATTGCTTGGATTTGTCTTTCTAAATCGTCCTTCTGAGTGTGGCTGGATACTCTTGCATAGCCAATGATTAGGCCGTTTTCCTCTTTCATTCCGAGGAGGCGTTTTATTTCGCTCTCGGGAATTCTTCTTCGCCCGCCGGGCGTTCTGATGACTTTGATTTTTCCTCCCCTATCCCACTTCTGGATTGTTTTCGGGTGGACGCCGAGTATCTCGCTTGCCTGCTTGAGCGTGTAGAGTTTCTCCTTCACTACCATACACTCACAATTAATCACCAAAACTTTTAAACATTTCGCTCAAAAAGAACTGTTAGCGAAGGCATTTTTAGTTACTGCAAGTTTCAAAAATGTTTTTACTAAGCAAAACTTTCCAAAAATCATGTAGACAAAATGGGTAGCATGGTTTTGGTTGAAGTTTGCGTTAGGAAATCCACTACACTTTAATTTTCCTAAAGCTTTAAAAACTCCAAGTGGAGTATTTATAAAGGGTTTTTAAGCCCACTAACTGGGGGTGTAATTATGGTTGATATGAGCAAGGTAAAGCTTAGGATAGAGAACATTGTCGCTTCTGTGGATCTCTTCACACAGCTTGATCTGGAAAAGGTAATTGAGATATGCCCAAATTCCAAATACAACCCTGAGGAATTCCCTGGCATCATCTGTCGCTTTGATGAACCCAAGGTTGCCCTCTTAGTTTTCAGCTCAGGTAAGCTCGTTGTTACCGGTGCTAAAAGTGTTGAAGACATTGAAAGAGCCGTCTCAAAGCTTGTCCAGATGCTTTCAAAGATTGGAACCAAATTCCAGAGAGCACCACAAATTGACATTCAAAACATGGTCTTCAGCGGAGACATTGGAATGGAGTTCAATTTGGATGCAGTCGCTTTAGTACTGCCAAACTGTGAGTATGAGCCAGAGCAGTTCCCTGGTGTTATCTACCGTGTTAAAGAGCCAAGGGCTGTTATTCTGCTCTTCAGCTCAGGAAAAATTGTCTGTTCAGGCGCAAAAAGCGAACATGATGCATGGGAAGCTGTTAGAAAGCTCCTTAGAGAGCTTGAGAAGTATGGCTTGATTGAAGAAGAGGAAGAATTCTGAATTTTTACAATTTTTCTTTTGTGGTGCTCATGCTTAGGATTCTCTACTCTCTCATCTTTAAGGAGCACAAACCTCTTGACTATCATCCAGAAAATCCTAAACGCTTGGATTTTGCAATTGAAGGATTAAAGGCCAAAAATCTCTGGCAAAATGTAATTGAACCGAATCCAGCAAGCATTGATGAAATTTTAGATGTTCATTCTGAGAATTATGTTGAGAGGATAAGAAAAGCTTCACAAATGGGGTTTCATTACATAGACCCAGATACTTACATATGTGAAAACACATGGGATGCCGCACTTTACGCATTTGGGGCGGCAAGAGAAGCCACCCTAATGGCTTTGGAGGAAAAAGGAATTTACTTAGCTTTAGTGAGACCGCCCGGACATCATGCTGGAAAAAGCGGTAGAGCGTTCTATGCTTCTACATTGGGCTTCTGCATCTTCAACAATGTTGCTGGAGCAGCTAAGCTCCTTGAAAGTCTTGAAGGAAATGCATTGATTATAGATTTTGACGTCCATCATGGCAACGGAACTCAGGAAATCTTTTGGAATGATGAAAATATAATTCACGTAGACCTTCACGAGAGGGACATCTATCCATGGAGTGGCTATAAATGGGAAGTTGGTGGAAAAGAGGCAGAAGGAACGAAAATAAACATCCCAATGACCTCTTATTCAAGTGATGACGATTACATCTTTGCATGGCACGAGATAGTTATACCAATCGTAAATGAAGTCAAACCAAAGGTTATCTTGATTTCAGCAGGGTTTGATGCATTTAAGGGTGATGGATTAGCAACAATTCAGCTAACAGAAGAGTTTTATAGATTTGCCGGGGCAAGTCTTTCTGATTACAGCCTCGCTGTGGTTCTTGAAGGAGGATATAGTATAGGACTTGAAAAAGGACTGCCAGCATTCATTGAGGGTTACCTCAAAGGTGAAACTGAGGAAGAGACCATAAAGCCAAGTTACGAAGCACTTAAAGCTGTTGGAAAAGTTAAAGAGATTTTGAGGGAATGGTGGGAGATTTAACTTGCTAAAGCATTTTAACTACTTCTGAGACCACTGGATCTGGAATCTCATAGCCTTTTTCGGTTTTTATAAGGTATCCGTATTTCACTAGATTCTTCAGCAAAGCGGAGAACTTTGCGTCGTTTACATGACCGCTTTTAACCTCAACGTAGTCTTTTATCTCACTCCATCTGTGGTTTCCGATGGCTATTGCTTTGAGGATAAAGCCATATCTTCTGCTGAGTGACAGCAGTGAAGACAGCTCCTCTTTTACAAGCGCATGTGCTTTTCTAAAGAGCTCATTCAGAGCATCTTTTTCGGAGAGCTTTCTAACCCCTCTCAAATAGCCGTACATGGTTAGCCAGCCGACTATACCATCAAGTCTATTAACTGCGTTTTCTATCTCATCGGAGGTTATTTTGAAATCGAGCTCTTCAAATCCCCTCCTCAGAAAGTCTTCACTCTGTTCTCTGGTAAACCTTTCCAAGATTATTTCCCTCGCATATCTGCCAAAGAGAGGTTTTTTAGGATTGTCCAGCCCAAGAAAGTCATGAAGCATTCCCACTTCGGAACCTGTAAGGACGAAGGTTAAATTCGACAAGTTGTCCACCGCATAGGCTATCAAGCCATCGTACTGAATTCCAGAGAGGCGAAGATACTGGGCTTCATCAAACGCTAAGATAACTCTTGTTCCTTCCTTTTCTGCCCAAGAATCAAGTTTTGCAAGGAGCTCTGCAAGATCGGGCTTCCTCTCGAATTCCACATGTATCCCTGATATTCTGATGCCTCTTATCGAGCTGAGAGCCTTTTCAAGCCCAAGCTGAAGTTTGTGTTTGGCAGAGAGTGATTCCAGCAAGGAATCAAGAATCCTTTTGGCGAGGGTTTCTTGTGGTATTGAGCCGTGTGTGAAGTAGAGCGAACGTACATCGAGTTTTGCGTACGGAAAGCCAGAGTCTCTCAGTGCAACATTCAAAAGGGAGCTTTTACCAAGACGCCTTATCCCTAGAAGCAGAAGCAACCTTTCACCGAGCGATAAGGCATCTCTAAATTCTCGGAGCTCTTTCTCCCTATCATATAGATCCTCTCTTCTGGTCTTTGGTTGCAGGTCAAACAGCAACTTACCCCACCGTAAGTAACTTACCCTGGGGTAAGTTATAAAGGTTTCGAAAAATTAGCTGAAATCTCTGAATCCCTCAACCAAAACAACAGAAAAAGAAAGGACGTCAAAGCCCAAGCAATTCCTTGGCAGCTTTAACACCAAGCTCGAAGGCCTTCATGTTGACATCAACCGCCTTCTTTGGAACGCTGAGCCTAATGACTTCCTTCACGTGTTCAGCACTCAATGGAAATCCTGGTGTTTGTGTGAGTGCTCCAATGAGGACAACGTTTGTCGTGATGACATTTCCAGCCTCCAAAGCCAATTTTTCAGCATCTAAGGTTATGAGCTTGCCCTTGAAGTCCTCCTCGATGATCTTCTTGATTTCCTCCATGCCTGGATATGTCGCTAAGCCCATTGAAACTTGGACTGGTGGAATCGGATTTGAGTTTGCTATAACTAACCCGCCTTCTTTGAGGTAGTTGATGTATCTCAAAGCTTCAACCGGCTCGAAAGCTAAGATAACATCAGCTTTTCCTTCTGGAACCATTGCACCATAGACATCTTCACCGAATCTAACATAAGCAATAACTGAACCGAAACGCTGGCTCATTCCGTGAACCTCACCAACCCTAACCTTATAGCCAGCATGAAGGGCAGCCCAGCCTAAGAGGTTAGCAGCTGTGAGAATTCCCTGACCACCAACACCAGTGATGACAATGTTGTACTCCTTAACCATCTCACTCACCCTCCTTCATGACCTCAAACGCTCCGAATGGACAGACCTGTGCACATCCACCACATCCCCAACATATGAGCGGATTAACTTGGGCTTTCTTCTTCTCTGCATCCCAGTAAATTGCTGGACAGCCGTAGGCGTTGATACAAATCTTACATCCTGTACACTTCTCTTCATTTACAGTGTAGATTGGCCACTTCTCGCCTTTTCTCCTCATTTGGCTGATCCTATGTAAGGCACACACCTGTCTTGAAACTATAACGCTAACTCCTTCAACTTGAAGGGCTTTCTTCATGACCTCATACGTTGCCTTTATATCATAGGGATCAACCACTGCAACGAAGTCTGCACCCATAGCTTTTGCGACCTCCTCGATCTTTATCTGTTTGCCCGGTCCGTGCGGCGTTTCTCCCGTTCCTGGGTTGGGCTGATCTCCGGTCATTGCTGTAACAAGGTTGTCCATAACCACTATAACGACATTTGAGCGGTTGTATATTGCGTTTGCCAAAGCTGGCAGTCCTGTGTGGAAGAATGTTGAATCACCAATTGTGGCAACGATAATTTTCTTCTTCTCTTTGGTCTCTTTCTCGCCAGGAACTCCATTCAATGCAACATCCAATCCGTGGGCAACGCCTATTGATGCACCCATTGCAATCGTCGTGTCAACAGTCTTAAGTGGTGGCAACAATCCGAGGGTGTAGCATCCAATATCGCTTGGGAATATTGCTCTTGAACCGGCGGCTTTTTTGATTGCATAGAAAGTGTTCCTGTGAGGACATGCTGGACATAAGCTTGGGGGTCTCGGCGGAACGATGGCTGAGACCTTCTTGTACTTCTCATCGATGCCCTCAAAATTAACTGGAGTTTCAAGTCCAAGGAACTTTGCTATTGCAGTTACAGCCCTCCTTGTTGTCATTTCATAAACTCTCGGAATGCAGTCTTTTCCATGAATTGGGATTCTTATGCCATTGTCAAATGCCCATACCTTAACCTGCTCCTCAACAACCGGCTCAAGCTCTTCAACTATGAGAACTCTTTCCAATCCATCGAAGAACTTCTCAAGCAGACGATAGGGCACAGGGAACGGCGTGCCAAGCTTTAGGATTTTTACATCATCAATGCCAAGCCATGCTAAAGCTTCTTTCACATATGAGTAAGCCAATCCTGGGGCTATGATACCCACTTTAGCGTCTTCTTTGCCTTCAATCCAGTTAAATGGACATTCGGCTAACTCTTCCCTAATCTTCTCAATCTTTTCAAGGATTTGTGGGTGGAACCTTCTTGCGTTGGATGGGACATCAACGAACCTTGACGGATCTTTCTTGAAGTCGCCAAATTTCCTCTTTGCCTGCTTAATCTCCTCCGGGAGTTCACCTAAAACGACATCTCCCCTTGCGTGTGAAATCCTTGTCGTTGTCCTCAAAATCACGAAATGCTTGAACTTCTCACTGAGCTCAAAGGCGTATTTTGTCATTTCCTTTGCTTCATGCGGGCTTGAAGGCTCAAGAACTGGAACGTTAGCGAACTTTGCATAAACCCTTGTATCCTGCTCGTTCTGTGATGACCACATACTTGGGTCATCGGCAACCATTATGACAAACCCACCTTCAACACCCATTCCTACAGCGCTGAGAAAAGTGTCTGCGGCAACGTTCAATCCAACATGCTTCATTGCCGTCATAGCTCTCAGTCCAGACCATGCCGCACTTAATGCCGTCTCAAATGCAACCTTTTCATTGGCTGAATACTCCATATAAACGCCTGCTTTTTCTGCAACAGCAGCCATTGTGTCCGTAAGCTCAGAACTCGGCGTTCCGGGGTAAGCCGCGAAAACGGCTATGTTTGCCTCAAGGGCACCTCTTGCAATTGCATGATTTCCTAAAAGGAGAACCCTTTCCCCGGGCTTATCCCACAAAACTATGTCAGTAACTTTTGCCATATAACTCCCTCCTCATTTATTCCTTCTCCTTGCGATTTCCCAAAGGGCATATGCCGCTATTCCCACATCTTCAGGTCTTTCATACGCTGGAATGCCTTCTTTCTCAAGGAGCTCTTTAGCTGGCTCGCTGACATAGCCAGCCATGAACAATGCTAAAACGGGCTTTCCGTTGTTAACTTCCTTCACCGCTCTTATAACGCCTTCAGCATGCTCCGTTGGGGTCATTCCAGCAAATGTAGGTACAACACAAATTGCAATGAGCATATCAACATTTTCATCCTCTAAAAGCAGCTTAGCAGTCTTGTAGTACTCTTCTCCCCTTGCGCTTGCTATCATATCAACCGGGTTTTTAACAGCAGCCATTGGAGGTAAGAACTCCCTAAGTTTTTGCATTGTCTCCTCCTTTAAGTTGGCTAACTTAAGCCCATGCCTGTCAATTTCATCAGCCGTTAATACTCCAGGACCGCCAGCGTTTGTCATAATTGCAACTTTGTTGCCCTTTGGAAGAGGTTGAGTAAACGCTCTTGCCATGCTGAGCATCTCATCAATTGTATTCGCAACCAAAATACCGGTCTGCTTAAATGCCGCCTTATAAATCTTGTAGCTTCCAGCTAATGAACCCGTATGACTTGAAGCAGCCCTCGCTCCGCTCTCGCTCTTTCCAGCCTTGAGGACAATGACAGGCTTCTTCTTGGTGACCCTTTTGGCAACTTCCATAAACTTCCTTCCGTCTTTGATACCTTCAATGTACAGAGCTATTGCCTTGCTCTCTTCATCATCGGCTAAGTACTCCATGAATTCTGAAAAGTCAACATCAGCCATGTTTCCAATGCTTATGAACTTAGAAAAGCCAATCCCTTCCTTGACAGTTTTATAAACAATTCCAGCTCCCAACGCACCGCTCTGGGAAACAAATGCTATGTCTCCCTTCCTTGCATCCATGATGAATGTTGCATTCATATCGTTGTGAGTATTCATTATTCCGACACAGTTTGGACCAATAATCCTAATGCCATACTTGTGAGCGATCTCAACGAGCTCCCTCTCTTCTCTTTTCCCTTCTTCTCCAGTCTCCCCAAATCCGGCCGTGATGAGAACTATTCCTTTCACTCCTTTTTCACCACAGTCAATTACTGTCTGCTTGACAAAACGCTTTGGAACAACGATTACTGCCAAATCCACTTCGTCTGGAATGTCTTTGACATTCTTGTAAGCTTTAACTCCTTGAACAACTTCATCTTTTACGTTTACTGGATAAACTTTGCCATCTTTGTACTTCTTAAGGTTCTTAAAAACCTCATAGCCGAGCTTTAAGGGATCATTAGAAGCGCCAATTACAGCTATTGCCTTAGGTTTGAAGAAATAATCGAACGTCATTTTTACAATCACCGAATTTTACATCGGTAAAAGTCTATATAAGCTTTCCGAAAATAGACAGTTAGACGTTTTTGAGCATAAATAAAGGAAAATAGTCCTCAATGGGACAAAAGCAGCATCAATGTTCAGATATATGTAAAGTCCTTTTCATCACAAACGAAACTTCGGTAAATTTAATATTCCAACTTGAGTTTAGCTTGGATGTTTAAACCACCCTTTCGAAACGTTTAAGTAATCTTTTGTTATTATTCCAAATGTACCTTCTGGAGGTGATAAAGATGGTGAAGATAAGGTTTTTAGGACATGCTGCCTTTGAGATTTATGGAAGCAAGAGAATTCTCATTGATCCATTTTTAACAGGAAATCCAGCCGCAGCCGCAAAGCCAGAGGACTTTGACAAGGTTGACCTGATTTTAGTCACCCACATGCATGGCGACCATGTTGGTGACACTGTGAAAATCGCACAAAAGACTGGGGCAAAAATTGTGGCAATGTATGACATAGCGAGCTACCTTGTTGAAAAAAACAAAGGCATAACAACGATTGGAATGAACTACGGCCCAACTGAAATAGAGGGAGTAAAGATCGTCCAAGTCCCAGCCTGGCATTCAAGCGGAGCAGATGAAGGCTTCATGGTGGGCAATGCATGTGGATACATCGTGGAAATTGATGGAGTAAAGATTTATCACGCTGGAGACACCTACGTCTTTAAGGACATGGAACTGTTTGCCGAGCTTTATGGAATTGATGTTGCTTTGCTTCCAATCGGAGGACACTTTACAATGGGACCAAAAGAGGCAGCAAAGGCTGTTGAACTGCTAAAGCCCAAATACGTCATTCCAATGCACTACAACACCTGGCCGCCAATTGCGCAGAATCCAGAGGAGTTTAAGAAGCTTGTTGGGGACAAAGCAGAGGTCATAATCCTCAAGCCTGGAGAAACCTTTGAGCTTTAAGCCTTCAAAAAACCTTTTAAACTCTTTTCTTTTAGCTTTATTCTGGTGATAAGATTGAAGAATAAAGTCTGGATTTCACTTTCACTGCTCATATTGCTGGCAGTGTCTCTGGTGAGCTTCACTCTTCTTCCCGTAAAAGCACAGGAAAACAAACCCCAGTATGATTTAATAATCGTTAGAAACGATGATTTAATTGATTATATTGTGGCACTTCCATATTCTAAGCTTATAAATGCTCCAATTCTCCCAGTTAATCCCAAAATGCTTGATGATAAAACAAAAGCTCAACTTTACTCCTATGCTCAGCTTGGATGGAAGAACGTGCTGATTGTTGGAAATTCAAATGCCGTGAGCAAGGAGGTTGAAGATGAACTTCTCTCCCTTGGCTTCAGTGCTACAAGAATAGGAGGAGAGGTCAGGACAGAAACCGCCGAAAAGCTGGCAGTTTATTTTTATCCTCAAGGTTCAAATACAGTAGTCTTGGCAAGTGCAATGGATTATGGATCCGCATTGGCTGCGGCAAAGTTTGCAATGGAATATGAGCTTCCTCTACTCCTAACTCTGGAAAATGATCTATCTGAGCACACAATAGCAGGACTGAACAAGCTTCATCCAAAGTTAGTCGTAATAGTTGGAACTGGATTAAATGAAACTGTTGAAAAGAAACTCCAAGAGTTAGGTTATGAAACATATTGGCTTGGGCACCAAATAGGACCCCCACCAATTTCAAAACCAGAGGAAGCATCCCCAATTCCATGGGTTGTCATTGGTGCTGTGCTATCTCTCGCAATTGCCGTCCCAATAATTCTCTACTGGGCAAAGAAGAAGTGGGCAGCAAACAGAGTTCCAATTGAAGTTTTAACTGAAAAGGAGAGAATAGTTGTTAAGGCAATACTTGAGAAAGGTGGAAAGGTCAAGCAAGAGGATTTGCCAGAGCTGACTGGATATTCGAGACCTACTGTAAGCAGAATAGTTCAAGAGCTTGAGAAGAAGCAACTTGTGACAAGGGAAAAAGTTGGGAAGACCTTTATAGTAAAGCTGATAAAGGAGATAAATCTTAAGGAGTAGTCGGTCGGAAAGCCCAACCGCTCATCACAACTCAGGGTCCTGGCTGTTTCCTCATCCCTTTGCTTTTCTCCTTGAATAAAAATTAAGAAAAGGGTTCACTTCTTGAAGAGATGGCCGTGTGCCCTGTTTATGTGCTTGATGTAATCTTTGCTCCTCTTAAAGACCATCCCACATCTTGGGCATCTGAAGAATATCTCACCATCCCTGTCCTTGACCTTTATTGCTTTCAACACCGCCATCCCTCCACCCCCGTGCTTTGATTTTTAGGCTTGATTTTTAAGATTTACTTTGGTTGTGCGAAGCCCAGTTAGAGACACGAAAAGATGATTAGGAAGCATAATTTCTTCAAAAATTTATCTGGGGGTCGTGGGGGCGTTAGCCCCCCCAGTAGGTTAAGAGAAAAGGAAGGGCGTGGGAAACGTAGTTTCCCCAGTAGTGGGGAGAAGTCAGAGAGATGCACCAGCGCTTCGCGCTGGGCACTTTGCGACGAAAAGTCGCAAAGAGAGGGGAAGGTTCTCCTTCCCCTCGTCATCTGGTGGGCCCGCGGGGACTTGAACCCCGGACCTCCGCCTTGTGAGGGCGGCGTCATAACCAGTCTAGACCACGGGCCCATTCCCGGCAATAATGAAAAGAGCGAAAAATATAAAGCTTTCGCTATAAATCTCTCCGCCTAAGTATCTCCTCCGGAGCATCAGCAAATGCTACAAGGTACTCCTTCTCAACTATGTGAAGTCTTCCCGGAACTACCATTATGTGGGGTTGCTTTCTAAAATCTTCTTTTATCATGTCTTTCACATAACCAGCTTTAAGTGTAGGATTGAGTGAACCAGCCCTTGCTAAGACTACCACAAAAGTTTCAGGCGTAAACACATTCTGCTTCTTCATCTCCTCAACTTGGAGAAGAATTTCCATAGCTTCGTTTGCTGTCATATATCTCCCTTGATCAGCTTTTATATCGAGGAAAAGCAATGTGTGTAATCCCCTTTCCTTGTTCTCCTTTATCACGTCGTAGTGACTCGTGGGGAACCAATTCTTTTCAGGGTAAGCAATCGTTGCACTTTTACCAAACTTGTAAATCTGCAATCCCGTGATTGAGACAGCTGAGTAAATGGAGGGAGCGTGGATTACGTAGCTTTCAATTCCCATCTGCTTTGCTCTGATTCTTAAATCGGCATGAGTTGTTGCCACCATAGGGTCGCCAGCGGTTAAAAATGCCACATCCTTGCTTTTAGCCTCACTTAGGACAATCCGCTCAAAATTAAGCTCTACCTCTTCCCTATTTAAAACTCTAATCGGCTTCTCAATCAGCTCCTCGATTTTCTCTATCCTTGTTCCTGCAAGCAGAGATGTGTAAAATTCTGCAAAGACTATATCACATTTTCTCGCTATCTCAAGACCCTTGAGCGTGATATCCTTTTCATCATGTAATCCCAGCCCTATGAAGTAGATCGCCATTTTTCACTTCACCGCTCTATAGTCGGCAAGTCTGTTTTTTAAGCTTTTTAAGTTGGCTAAAGGAAGAATTGATATCAAACTAGTAAACACCTCCCGGAGAAACTAATATGGTTGGAGTTTTCACCTGAAGTACCACTGGTTTAAAGTCTTTGGATACTCCCTTTATTACCGCAATATTCTCAACAAATTCCTGTTCCTTTAAAATACCCTGAGTCATGATAACGTAATCACTTATCGTAATCATCCAAGAGTGAAGCTCTTTGGGGATGCTATCCCTGTTAACAATGAGAACATCCCAGAAGTGAAGTCCCTTCTTTACCAAATCCTCCCCAATCTGTAGACGGTTCATAAATAACTTCCTTGTGACATTTTCTCCAAATCTTCCATAGAACGTATCTAATGTTACGAATACGTGAAGTACCCTTCTTTTATCTAAACCGTATTTTCTGACTATCTGCTTTTTGACTTCAACATATTTTGGGATAAATGTATTCTCATCCACATCTCCAACATCATAAACAAAGTCATATGGGAGATCCTCTTTAAACACATGAATAACTGCCAAATTCCCTTTCTCCCCCTCTTTAATAACATCCAAACCCGCAGCCCTCATTCTTACACAGAGCTTCCTGAAAGGAACAGCAATATTCGTCAAAAGAGCAAATCCTCCCGAGTCTATCTCTTCTTTTGCTAACCTAACCCCAATCTTCCAGCCAAGAGAATACTGATCATATGATAGCAGCAAAATTCCTGCAGGGATAATCTCCCCTAAATACTCCCTCACACTCCCTAACATTACCATCTCAAGCACCTCACAACTTTTTAAAAGTTTTTCAGTTATATAAGTTTTGTTACGACACAAAAATGTTAATTCAGAGAAGAAGCCTGAGAAACTACAGAACTGTTGGAGATAAATCATATAGAGCAAAATGGAGACTTATTATAAGAGTGCCGAAGCCAAAAAGTTAGCATGATAACAACACTAACTTTTTCTTTTGTTATCCAGAAAGTTTAAATACAATTGTATTACAATCGTATTTGGTGATGCCAATGGCTCAGGTTGTAGAGTCTCCAGTCTCAGTGAGGTTCCCAAAATACATAATCAAAAAGATAGATGAACTCGTAAAGGAAGGCGAATTCAAGAGCCGCTCTGACTTCATCAAATACGCGGTAACACTAACACTTGGACAAATAATGATGGAGAAAGCGAGAGAGAAGGCGAAAACAATCACGCCAGAAGAAGCCAAGGCAAAGTCAAGGTAAGCCCTTCAGAAACTCCTTACTGAGGAGATCGAAGACGAATGGTCAGAGATCAAGGACATTCTCGAAGATGTTGACAGGAAGTGGAAGGGGCTCAAAGGTGCAAAGAAATGAAGCTCGTCATGGACACCAACGTTATCCTGGCTGCCATGATAAAACCAGGAGGCTTAGCTTCCCTGCTCATAGGTCTCCTTGACAAAGAGCACTTTATCAATTATGTCAGTCAGGAGGCTTTGGAGGAGCTCCAAGTTAAGATGGCGATCTTAGAAGAAGGAAAGCTGAGCGAAAATTGGCTACAAGTGCTTGCAAATTTCCTTTATGGAACAGAGATCATTAAACCAAAAGAACACTTCAACCTTTGCCGTATCTGTAAGTGCCCCTGCAATCATCTTGTCCTCTTTATAACTCTCATCATTTGTCAGGCCAATTATTGGCTTCCCAAGTCCATAAGCAAAACCAACTTCAAATCCAAGGTCACGTCCATAATTGATTAGGACGGCAACTACAACATCTGCTTTTTTAATACCCTCAATGTTTGCCCTGAAAACAGTCTCTATATCGTTAGATTGTGGAGTGTCTCTCTGAGGGAGATAAACTCCAAACCCGTGCTCTTCAAGAACCTCAGCTATCCTTTTGTTAAGCTCCTTATTCTTTAGAGAAGATGATATGAATACTCTCATACTTTGCCCCATGACAACCTCCCTCAAAAACCTTAAAAACTTTTCTGAGTAGTAAGCGGAGATGAACAAAAATCTCTCCCTGATCACGCTCTCAAACGTAATATTGGTCTCTTCAAATGCCCTCTGGATTATGTATATCCAGTATTTTCTCCTTGACTTAGGATTAGCAAAAGCTAAAATAGGATTAGTATTTAGCCTCGCACTTCTGATGAGAGCCTTTGGAAATCTTATTGGGGGTAAAATGGCTGACGTATTCGGTTATAAAAGAACCTTGCTCATAGGATACACCATTTATGCTTTTCCCCCATTATTAATTTTACTCCATAATACTCTCCTTGCATCTTTGGTTTATCCTCTCATGAGTCTTGGCTCTGGTATCGGAATGCCAGCAAAGTCTCTCTTCATAGTGGAGCAAGTCCAAAGGAGAAAGGGTTTAACTTATATGCTCGTTCAAAGAGTGCTACCTTCGATTCCTCCCGCACTGACGGCTCCGGTAGGTGCCAAGCTCTATGAGATGGGTAAATATGATGTTGCTGTCTTCATAGGCTTTTTTGGGTTACTACTCTCCCTTCTTTTGCTGGTGTTTTTGAAAGACAGCAAGAGAGAAAGAGCTCAAAATCCATTTAACTTTAATCTTTTAAGCTCAAAATCTTTCACAGCTCTACTCTTCTTATACTCCCTTAATTCATTCTCTACTGAAGCAGTGCAGTGGATTGTGCCACTCTATCTGAGAGAACTTGGATATTCCGTTCTTGATTATGGATTCCTAATTTCAGCTCAAACTCTAATAATAGCATTTGGAGGAACCTTTGCTGGTATTTTTGTGGATAGATTTGAACCTGTCAATGCTTTGAGTTTGAGCTATTTGGTTGTTGCTACATCTCTTTTGGCATTCTCGCTTGGAAAAGGCTGGATTCTTGCTTTAGCTTATTTAGTATGGAAAACATTTGGAATGATTGGCTTTGCTGCTTTGCCCCTGCTAATTGAAAGATACCTCAGGAATATGAAAACGTCAGCATTTGGAACAATTAATGCAATGACAACACTGGTCTCAATCCCAGCCCCTTCTTTTGGCGGGCTTTTGCTGAGCTTTGGAGCTGGGGTGCCTTTTGTGTTTAAAACCATTATAGACTTTTTCTGTTTTATTCTGGTTAAGGTCTCTCTAAATAGGGAAGAATAGAAGGTTAAAAGAAGCTTAACTTAAAGCTTAATCTTAAGTCCTTCAAGCTCCGCATTAATGGCCTTTGCAACAGTAACATAGACATATGGCTCGATATCCTCTTTTTTCCTTGCCCTTGCCACTTTGATTACGGTAGTCGCCAGCTCCTCTAAGAGAGGGATTAAATAGCAGGAGGCATTCTCGAGCACATCAATATTAACAAAGTAAAACGCCACTCTGTTTGTGACCCCCGTACATTTGATTAAGAGATCAATTATCATAAGTCCTTCAAACTTGGATTCTGCAAGAAGGAGGAGTTTTGAAAGCCCCAATACTATAACTACACCAGACTGATTTTGAACTTTCGAGAGATATTCACTGTAAAATTTTTCAAAATCTTTGAGAATCTTGGGAATATCATTTGCTGGAAGCCTTTTCAACGCATTTCCAACATTAAGTCTCCCCCCAATTTTAATCACTGAGGTTCTATCAATAATGCTGGTATCTATCCCAGCGAGCTTAAGCTGAACCTTGTAGAGGTACAGAGTATCAAGAACGTCAATAATTATTATTGGGTACTGTTTTTCCTCAGCCCAGCTGATTAGATAGTGAAATCCTTTGTAAGGAAGCACCAGAGAGTCATATTCGGCTAAAACACTCTCTCCAGGGATAATAGATTCCCAAAGCTTGATAAGGTCTTTCACGCCATTATCCACGAATACCACCCTTATATTCTGTCTTATCTTTTTGATTTATTAGTTTTTTGAAGATGGAGGTTTGGAGCAAAATCAGGGGTGAAGTTTTTAAGTCAGAAGGAGAATGTTAAACCATGCCACGGAAAAGAAAACTGAAAATAAACTGGGCTAAGTACGAGCAATTAAGAAACCTCCCAGACAAAAA
>Ga0190313_1000474_pt1 | contig 24117 bp, 38 predicted proteins | sample 4870071011_MG_FD_169989 | JGI IMG/M metagenome (GOLD analysis project Ga0190313, IMG submission 169989) | Hydrothermal vent sediment bacterial communities from Southern Trench, Guaymas Basin, Mexico - 4870-07-10-11_MG | ecosystem: Environmental > Aquatic > Marine > Hydrothermal vents > Sediment ... | reverse complement strand
GCTTCTTTCTTTTGACCTGATCCGCCTTATCCCAAAAGAAGGACTTTGTCTCATAGCAGGAGGAGTTGGTTCAGGAAAAAGCTGTCTTGCATATGGAATCCTTGAATACAGACATCTCCTTGAGCCAAGAAGAAGAATCTGTGTATATGGTTTTCCTGAAGGGAAAAGACACATGCTTCCAGACTGGATTGAGCCGATAGACAATCCTGAGTTTCCAGAAAAAAGCATCGTTCTCGTGGATGAGGCGTATATACAGTTTCACTCAAGACAGAGTATGTCTGAAAAGAGCCGTTTTATAGATCTTTTCACGGGTCTTATAAGACAGAAAGGGATATTTGGAATTTTTATCTCCCAGACATTCAGAAAGCTGGACATAGGCATACTGTCTTCAGCACAGCTCGTTCTGATAAAGAAACCCCCTCTTCTTCAGGTAAAGATGGACAGATCAGAACTCAGACCACTTCTTTCAGAGGCACTTTCTGCTTTTGAAAAGGCAGCTCGTGAAGGATACGATCCAAAGAAGTGTGTTTATGCAATAAGCAACGATCTGGACTTTATGGGGCTTATAGTGAATTCAAACTATCCACCTTCTTTCTGGAGTGAAAACTTGTCAAGACCATGGCTGGGTGTTAAACTAAGCGAAATGATAAAGACAAACTAAAGCTAAAGGAGGTAAGACATGGATTTCTCAAAAATAATGCAGGTTCTTCTTGCAGTTGCGGCAAGAATAAAGATTGATTTTGAAGACAAAAAACTTACAGTAAATGAGCTTCTTAATCTGATAAAACTCACAGTAGATGAACTTGGATTCGGTGATGTGGTAATACTTGACCTGACGAAGAAGGAAAGAAAAGAGGGAAAGTAAAAAAACAACACTGAGGAGTGAAAGATGAGCAAAGACAGGGACAAGAGACGGGAAGCAATTGATTTTGCTTCTGTGAAAAGCTCCGCGATTGCTGTTTTGAGAAGGTTCATGAAGTCTGAAAAGCGAGAACCTGAGCTTTCAGAAGTTGCAGACATGCGGGCAATACGGAAGTATTTTAAAGAGGCAAAGAAGAGATACAGGGAAAGATACGGTCTTGATGTTTCTGATGAAGTCCTTTTTGAAGACCTGAAGCTCGTTGCAAGGAAAGAATTTAACCACAGGACTCGGGCTGGCTTTGCAAACACTCCCAAAAAAATTGTTGAATACTTCAATTCCTTGAAAGCAAGACTTGAAAAAAGAGACTCAAAAGGTAAGAATAATTCTGAAAACAACACGGGGGAGGTAATTCGTATGACTGAAGGAAAGAAGGAAGAAAAGCTCGTGATAAACGAGGATACGATAAAAAAGGCGGTTCAGGAATGCCTGAACGGTCAGTGTGATCTTCTGAACAACATCATGAACAAGATTGATTCTGTGAAAGAAGAGTTTTCAAAAACAGTATCCAGCATGAAACAGGATATTGAATCTGTGAAAGAGGCTGTAAGCAAGATTGAAAAACCTGAGAAGGTTGACATATCACCTGTTTCTGAAAAGCTGAAAGAGCTTGAAGAAAGGATGAAGAAGTTTGATGAAATTGCTGAAAAACTACCTGACAGGATGAAAGAAGAACTTGACGGTATAACTCAGGAAACCCTGAAAGCCCTTGCTGGTATAAAAGAGGAGACAGAGAAAGTTCTTATGAGAGAAGTGGAAAAGAGGCTTGAGAAACAGGAAGAGAAGGAGGAGCAGAAAACAGAAGAAAAACAGCCTGAGAAGGAAGAAAAGATAAAACTTGAAGATGCTCTCAGGGACAGAGAAAAAAGGCAGGTTGCTTTGAAGATAATAGAGACTGCTGCAAGACAGGACAAGGAAATTCTTGATAACCTCAGGGATCTTGTCCTGAGATGCCAGCAGGGTGATCAGCAGGCATGTCAGGTTGTTCAGGAAGCTGAGAAGAAAGATGAGATAAAAGAAATGCTTGAGAAAATAAAGAGCGAAATTGAGGAGCTGAAACAGTCTGCAAAGAAGGAAGAGCTGAAAAAAGGGCAGGTTATGAGAACGACGAATCCTCTGAGGGAAAGGCTTTTTGGAAGTGCATAAGGAGGTAGCTTATGGAAGAAATAAAAAACAGGCAGGAAATAGAAGAAATGATGAAAGAACTTGAAGAAGAGGAAATGGAAAAGTTTGAAGAGTCCTCACCCCAGCAGGAAGATAACCTTCAGGCTACGCTTACGAAGATTATAGGAACGGTTGATAAACTGAGTCAGGTGGTTCAGGAGCAGGCAAAGAAGCTTGCTGAACAGGAACAGAAGGTGAACGATCTCGTTTCAGTGATGACGGCGTTGCTCCAGACAGGGCAGATTCCAGCTCTCCAGCAACAGCAAAATCAGGGACAGGTGCAACAGGCAGGACAGGGACAACAAATTCAGCAAGGGCAGGTTGATTATCATACTGTTGCATCAGTTCTTCAATCAGCAAATGAGCTTTTGAGGAACATAAACATTTTGCGTATGGGTCCTGAGCAATTACAGCAACCTCAGGTAAATCCGTTTGAGGAAGTAAAACAAACTCTTGCAGCAGCGGGGCAGATTCTCAGCCAGTTTGGAGAAGGACTTGGAAAGTTCTTTGACTCAATGGATAAGATTCAGGACAGGGCTTTTAAAGCATGGGGGGAGAGATTTGCAAAAAGAACAGAAGTAAATGTGGACGAAATAGCAGAAAAGGTAGCAGAGAAGCTTCTGAGCAGGGTAAAGGGCAGTTCTGAATCTGGAGGTGAATGATGGTAGATAAAGCAAAAATACAGCGGTTTTTTGAATACAACAAGGAAAACATATACATGAATCTTCTTCAGGCTGAGGATCACGCCCGTTTTACAGAAGACCTTGACCACGCTCAGTGCCTTCTGAAACATCTGCTTTTTGTTCTTGGAGAACTGAAGGAGATGGAACAGCATGCTTCTGTCGTAAAGCCTGAGATTGTAGAAAAGGTGAAAGAACTCAGAAGTGAGGTATATGACCTTTACAGGAGAATCAGAGAAAAACAGATACAGCCGTCTGAGATATCCCGTGAAATATGGAATTTAAGAAAGGAATTTGAAAGCATCGTTCCAGAATTTGACACGAACAGATGCACGAGCATTGTATGTGAAATTGCATCACTTATAAGGGAGGGTGAGGATATGGCAAAGGAAGAAAGGCTTGAGGATGTGAAAGTAGAAGGGGATGTTCTTGGATTGGGGGAGCTTGTAAAACTTTGCTGGAAGAAGTGTTATGAAAAGCTTGGGAAAGATGCTCCTTCTGTGGAAAAATTCAGGTTTGTGTGGGAGTGTATAAGGGAAGGAGATCCTGTATCGCCTGATATTTTGAAGAAGATGAAGGAGGTAGGCTGGACTCCAAAAGCAGCACCAATGTGTGTTATAGCTAAAATGGTCAAGGAGAATAAGACGAGATGGGAAGCTGAAGCTGAGTGTATAGAGGAAGGTAAGCTGCATCCTATGAATGTCTATGCTTTTTTAGCAAAGTATGGTCATGAGGAGTAAGACATGCCAAAATTTTCTTCCTCTTTGAATGACATAGTAAAAGGTGTAAGAGCTTTCAAAGAGCTGGTGAATGAGCTGAAAAGTTTTTACCCTGAAATTTCAACCTTTTTTGCTAAAAAGGGAGCGAATCCAGATGAAATAAGAAGGGCTATTTCATTTGCCGTGAACAAGATCATGAACGATCCTTATGTCATACTTGGAGTAAACAGGGACGATCCGCCTGAACTTATAGATGCCGTTTACAGAGTGAAGGCAAAGTTTTATCATCCAGATGCAGAAACGGGGAATAAAGAGAAATTTATAAGGCTGCAAAAAGCCTATGAGGAAATTAAAAGTAGCAATAGGTGATCTGTCTCCTGTTTACTGCTCTGCCTGCAGGCGTTTTCTTGGGTATGAAAGTATAAAGAAAGGGTATGCTCTGATTTATTGCAAGAACTGTAAAGCTTGGAATGTAATCGTCGGAAGAAGCACGAATGCTGAGAAAGTGGATAAGACAGTTAAGGAATTTCTGGCTAACTTGACTCGGGTCAGGCAAGCGAATATAATAGAAGAAGAAGCAAAGGGCAGTTAGTCCAGAAAGGCTTTTAAAGCCAGAAAGGACACAGAAGCCCATCAAGTTTAAAAGGAGGGATTTCTGAGATGGCAGCAGTAAAAGTCTTTGGACATTACTACATCAGAAAAGGACCACCTTGGGCAAAGAGATTTGGAGGACTTGCTCTTGGAAGGTTGGCATTTGAGCCAGGAAGAATTCCACCTCATTTAGAACCTTATCTGTTCAAGAAAGGGCAGATTAAGGAGATAGTAAACGAGTGTAGAGCTGAAGGTAAAGGTGGAGTAGGATTGGTAGAGTGCATCTTTACAAAGGTTGGACAGAGGTTTAGGAAGACGAAAGTTACTACACCAACAGGTGTAATAACTGCATAATCACTGTCGTAAACAAAGCCCTGCTTTTTATGGCAGGGCTTTGTTTTATGTAAAATGTTTGCTGTAGAAAGATTTAGGTTTAAAAAAGGCGAAGTAAAAAAGATAGCTTCTTTCTGTAAGAGTAGGGGCTTTAAAGGAGAAAAGCTCGTTACTTGTATTTATTCCACGATAGGTGATCTTAGAAGAGGAAGATCTTTTGAAGAAATCCAGAAAATTTCAAAAGAACTTCAGGAGATGAACGATGAAGATAAGAATTTTCCTGAGCGATTTATGCAGTGGCTGCAAAGAGTTAGAATCAAGACTGGTTAACTATAGAGGTAATGACCTGGAAGTGAATAAGCTGGACGAAGAAGCTGTAAGTTACATCGTGGAGCAAGCTGGAGAATTAAAGCTGCCAGCAGCTTATGACGAGAAAGGGAACAAATGCACTATTTCAAAAGAAGGGGATAAGATAGTTATAAAGTGTCCTGAGAAGACTGTAGAAATCTAACTTTCAAGTATTTTATATCCCTCTCCTATTCTTCCGTCAAATATTCTGATGAGCTCTTTTTTGTGTCTTTCTATAGCCTGCATGATAGTTTCGTCTACAAGCCCATCAACTATTTTAAACCTCCCTGTTTCTATTGACGCATCAACAAGTATTTTTCGTTTTTTCATCTCTTTTAGGAGCATATCCAGGCTCATATCTGTATTCAGAGAAACGCCACTCCAGGCTTTGCTTATCTCCTCTGACCAGAACCCTGGAAGAGTTATACAGTTTCTTACAATCCCAGAGAATTCTTTCCCGAAAATGTCTGAATCTACATAAACAGACCGCCTTATCTCTTCTAAACTACCGATTCTGTCAATTGCTTCTTTTACCTTTTTCAGCCAGCTCTTCAATTCTTTTCTCTCAAACTCCACCTGTCTCTTTGAAAGCCTCTTTATCATCAAAACATCAGCACTTCTTATGATGTTTACATCAACTCTCGTAGAATCTTGTGTAATGTAAATCACGAGAAGGTCTTTTTGTCTTGCAAGCCCGTTTAGCATGTCAATGAACTTATTTTTCCTGCTCATTGCTTTTCTTGCAGAAAAGGTTATGTATGCTTCATCTACGAGAACGACTCCTCCATCTGGAAAATCAGGGTCGTATGTTACCTGAATGAACGAAGGAAGTATTTCTGGTCTGGGAAATCTGAAAACGAAAAGGTTTCTCTTGTTGTAGAAGTATTCAAGGATGGAGTAAGCAAGAACACTTTTACCACTCCCTCTTTCTCCAAGAATGAGAATCACTCCAGTTTCAGGAATCAGTTTTGCAAGTTCTTCATTTATCATCAGTTGCTATCCTTTTTATAAACCTCTTCTTCTCAGCCTGTTTTTCAAGATACTTCACAAGTCTTTCAAACACGAGCTTCTTTGATCTGAGACAGGTCTTCTCCTTGAGAAAATCCATGAGCTGAATCCATCTTTTTTTCGTCTCAGGATCAGTTCTTATGGTAAGGTTTTCTGAGTTCATGTCTCTATAGTATCCCACTTTCGTATTGCAAAATCAAGCGATCAATACGAAAACTTTAGACTTTTTTCTCAAAAACTTCCTCTAACTACCTGTAATTACTGTAAAACTTGACAATGCTTCTTCAGTCTGTTAAGTTTTAAACCAGAAAACTACGAGGAGGGGTAGAAGTATGGCAGGAGTTGCAGAATTTCTTGATAGAGTGAATGAGTTTGAAATTTACAGAATCCCAATAGGTTCTGCAGCTTACTTCAAGGCTGCAGAGCAGGTAGCAAACTTCGTAATAGGACTTATAGAACACGTTCTTCCAGTTCCACCAGTCATTTCTGGAGGGGTTGCAGCATATCTTATGAGGCTTCCTCAGGTAGAGGCATTTCTTGGAAGATACGGATCATACTACACTGCAATGGCAGCAGCTGGAACAGGTCTTGACAGGCAGTTTGGAATTTCAACGATGATGAACAATCTTCTGAGCAAGGTTTCAGCAAGACTGCCACAGATTAAGGTATCAGCAACACCAACAGGAAAGGCAGTAAGTGGAGTTGAAGAAACACAGCAGATAAGCGGAGTTGAAAATACTGGTGATGTAGGTGAACTTCCATCTAATGTAGGTGAACTTCCATCTGGACTTGAGGATGCTGACATTTATGAAGAATACATGAAACAGGCAAAAATTGCGGGTATAGAATAAACAGGGAGGGGTGAGATATGGCATACGATGTAGGAAAAGCAGATTTCAGGATAACAAAAGTTATTTCAACAGCAACATATACAGAGAATCAGCCATTTACCCTGAAGTTAATTCAGGGTATAAACATCACATACCTCAAGCTTCGTCTGAAGATGAACTATACGACAAACGACACGAGTGCTCCAACAGCAATTGAAGATGGAGTTGCAAAGCTCGTAAAGAACCTGAGGCTGCAGTATGACGGCGGTGCTAAGACACCTATAAGGGTGATTAATCTGCAGCAGTTAAATCTCTACAGCCAGCATCTGAGACAGGGAAGACTTGCAAATGATCAGCCTCCAGAAGCAACAGGAGAAACAGGAACAAAGTATGTTGATGCAGTAATTGTTCCATCTCTCAGCACAGACAAGCAAGATCCAAGATACTGCATCCCTGGAGAGGTCGTATCTGGAGTGGAGATTGTTGGAACATGGGGAAATGCTGCTGATGTATGGGTAGATGGAGCGAATGCAACGATCAATTCAGCAACACTTGAAGTAACAATGGAAGCTGGATGGTCATTTGGTCCTGAGGAAGAAGAGCTGAGAAGAGCACTTGCTGTGGATGATCAGGGAAATGTCTACATGCCACTCTGGCAGACAAGAAGCGTTCAGTGGAATGGAGCATATGATGGACTTGGTTTTGCTATTGAGCTTCCAACAGATGTGATCATAAGAAAGATCTTCATAGTTGCAAAAGACAGCAATGCTAAAAGAAGCGATTCTGTAATAAGCGAGGTTGCAGTAAGAGCAGCAGACAATGTGGATGTTTATGGAGTCCTTGACTGGACAGTTGCTCAGAAGCAGAAAGCAGAAGAGCTTGAAATGAATCCAGTTACGGGATGCCTGCTTATTGACTGTGTTGAGGACATAAGAGACCGCAGGTTTGCAATTGCAAAGGCAGGTCTCGTAACGACAAAGGTAGGAAAGCTTTACCTGAGGTTCTCAACTACTGCAGCAGGATCTGCTGATCTGCTTTTTGACTGCATCAGGAAGGTAAAAATTCTTGAGGCAGCAAAGGCTAAATAATGAGCTATGGCTGGAGAAAAAAGAGGGAGGTCTTCCCTCCCTCTTTTGATAATCTTCGTTTTTGCGATCACGAGGAAGAAGTATAAGCTTCCTGATGTGGAATTTTTTATTCCCATCATTGGCGGAGAAGAAAGGAAACCTTCAGAAATTGCAAGGAAGGTAATTGAATCAATTGAAGTAAAGCTTACCACAAAACCTTCTTTTGGCTGGCTCATTTCAGCAAAGCCTGTTTATGGTGTAAAAATTCCCTTAAGTATCTGGCTTCCTTTCTTTGGTTTTTTTGTTATTCCTCAGATAAAAGCTCAGATTGGCAAGAACATAATCATACGACCAGAAGAGCGTTATTTTGGTCTGGTTAAGGGATACAGAGTTGTGATAAAAAACTTTACTTTCTGGGCATAAGGAGGTTTGCTATGAGAGACTGGATCATACCAGCTGCAATTGTCCTTGCGATAATTCTTCTCCTTTCAGGAGAGGAACACAGAATGCCATTTATTCCAGCAGAGAGCAAATTGAGAAAGCTTGAAGAAAAAGCAAAGAAGTATGAAGAGGAGGCAGCAAAATACAGGAAGCTTGCAGAGAAGTATCGTGAAATTGCAGAAGCTGAAAAGAAGATCAAAGAGCTTAAGGCACAGCTGAAGGAGGTATAAAATGTTCACTTTTCAGACAACACTTCCCTCTTACCTTGTTCCATATGCTGATTCACCACAGACTGCTCAGGTTATAGCAGAAAGGGTATCTGCATACAGGGCAAGACCTGCAGCAATAGTTGCAAAAGGAGCATACGACATTCAGAGCCTTCTGAGTGGTGATTTCGTAAGCAGTGAAAAAGCTAAACAGGCTGCAAGAAAGGTATGGGGATACATAGATGAATTCATGAGGACAGTTGCAAGAATAGGCGGTGCAGCAGCAGGGATAGCTCTTGCAAGAAAGATTGCAAAGGCAGCAGGGCTTGATTCTGAGAAAGAAAAACAGGAATATGAAAAAGCAATAGCGTGGGCTACAAGATACGAAAACCAGCTGAGGCAAATGGGATATCCTTCTCCTGAATCTGCTGCTGCAAGTGCTTTATGGCAAAAGGGAGGAGTTGCACCTGAACCGCACGAAACACCAGAGGTGGTTATGAAAGGAGAAAGTGGTGTAAGCAAGGAAAATCTTCTGTTCCTGGCTCTTCTCGTTATTGCACTTATTCTTCTTCTGAGGAGATGAACCATGATCGTGAAAATAACCGTTTCAGTCTCAAAAACTTCTGGAAGAAGCCTTTCAATAGCTGGTATGCCAGTTTATGTTGAAGACAGGCAGAAAGGCTGGAGACTTACGGTAGTTGACAGAAATAACCTGAGGATAATCTTTGACAGAATCCTGAAAACAAAAGATGACCTCGCATGGTATGTTGCAAAATTTGAGCATCCGCCGAACATAACGATAATAGCTGGATATGATGAAGGTAAGGTCTATGCAAGGATAAGAGATCCTGAAAAGAAGCTTCTCTTCATAAGAGAAGGAAAAGACAGGGTATTTCTTGCATACAGTCTGTATGTAAGAGAAGGGGTAAAACCTGAAAAGAGGGAAGTGAAACCACCTGAAAGGGAAAAAGAGGTTATTCTTCTTTCAAAAGAAGAAGAAAGCAGCAAAATGAAATACCTCATACCACTTCTTTTTGCACTCGCAGCAGGTATTGTGTTTGTAAGGAGGCAGAAATGATCAACATTGAAAACTACAGTCTTCCAGAAAAAGCCCTGATAGTTGCAAGGGAAATAGTGAAACATTCAAGAGATCCTGAGATCATAGATCTTGCAAGAAAGCTCGGAAATCCTTTTGCTGTTTTTTCCTACCTGAAGCAGAGGGTGAAATACAGAAAAGAAAAGGGAGATGTTCTGTATGAACCAGAGGAAGTTCTCAGAAGAGGATACGGCGATTGTGAAGATCTTACGGTTCTTTTTGGAAGTATAGTCAAGGCACAGGGATATCCAGTTGGAATAAGGCTCGTAAGAGACGGAACAAGGCACATATACCCGATTGTCCTCATAAGAGGAAACTGGACTGTTTTTGATCTGACACCTTCAAAAGTTCCTTACATTCAGGGCATACCAGCAGGATACAGGCTCATCCTTGAAGGAATAGTAACGGACGATCATGAAAACCCTCTTGGATCGCTTGACCTTGGCAAATATGGCGAGTGGTTTACGAAAGGAATTTTCACTGCTGCTGGAGCAGCAATTGGAAGTGCATTCATGCAATACTGGATAGACAAGTTCAAGAAAAGAAAGAAGTCTCTTTCAGGGCTTGTGCTGTATACTGTAGAAGTTCCAGAGGATTATGTTCCCAAACCAGGAGATCATCTGCTTTTTTACTTCAGACCAAAGTGGTGGATACCTGACAGACTTGAAGAATGGATTCTGAAGAAGGTGGTAAAAAGGAAGGTAAAAAATGCCGAAGTTCTGAGGGCTTATTTCAAGAAAAACAGAACAAAATACCTCGTCGTGGAGGTCGTGATAAAGCCTGAAGAAAAGCTTTCAGGAATTGCTCTTACCGCTCTTGCAATAGCTGGGCTGATTCTTGCTGGAGGACTTTCTACATGGTTCGTTCTTGACAAGGTTGAAAAAGTGGTTGAAACACCAGAGGTATCTTCATTCATGAAACTTATACCTTATGCAATCATTGCTTATGCAGTTGCAAAGGTCGTCAAAAGATGAGAAAAGAAGGGCTTGTAATAACAGCACTCATTGCATATTTGCTTCTCAGTTCTTCAAAAGCAAAGGCAAAGGTGAAAGACTGGAGGGAATATGTGGAGGTAGTTGCAAGAAGAGAAGGAATTGATCCTGATCTCGTAAAAGCAGTTATTCTTACTGAAAGCGGGGGCAATCCATATGCATACAGGAAAGAAATTGGAAAACCCTATGAAAGTATAGGACTCATGCAGGTAACACTTCAGGCAGCCCGTGATGTGGGATTCAGAGGAAGAAAGGAAGACCTCTTTGATCCTTTTACGAACATAGAGGTTGGAGTGAAGTATCTGAAAAAGATGATAAATCGCTTCGGATTGTATTACGGCATAGCTGCATATAATGCTGGACCAGGGAATGTTCTTCGTGGAAGGTATTCAAAAAGATATGTGATGACGGTTCTGAGACACTATGATAGAATCAAAAGAGGACTTGAAAGCCTGTAAGGAGGTAAGCCATGTCTCTTATGGACTGGCTTAAAGAAGGGGTTGAAAAGTTCAAACAGGTCATAGGTGTTGGTGCAGATAGATCCATCATTGAAGGAACTGCTCTTCGTGAAGCAAGAATACTTCTTGGCTACTGTGAGTCAAGACCACTCAGAAGAGGCGACAGAGGTGATCAGGTTGCAAGACTTCAGTTTCTGCTCAGTCTGCTGGGATACAGGACATACACGACACCAATTCCTGATGGTGTATTTGGTCCTATGACAGAAGCAGCTGTTATAGACTTTCAGAGAAAGCACGGTTTAAGACCAACTGGTGTTGTTGATAAATTCACTGCTTACGAGCTTTTCAAAGAGATACAGTTCAGAACAAAGTTTGCTTCAATTATTCCAAGAGCTGTTGAAAAGACTCTTACTGAAAGGGTTAGAGAGCTTGAAAGAAAGTATCCAGAATACTTCACGACACTGAAAGAAGAGAAGGAAGAAAGAGTGGTTGCAATGCCAAAGAGGGTTGAAGAGACAGATGAGGAGCTGAGAAAGAAGATTCTCATAGCTCTTGGTATAATTGCCGCAGCAATGTTGCTGAAAGGAGATTAAAGTGCATTTCAGAGTTCCACCTTCAATGATAGCTGGAATTACAGCACCTGTTCTTGACATACCTACTCCGTTTGGAGTAATCGGTGGGCTTTTTGGCGGTGGGAAACATCATCCAGGGAAGTATACTTTCGTCTATGTATGGCAGGGGATAAAGATAGACCCTTCTGGAAATGTTTCTACTTCTGCAGTCCTTGAAAGGAGGGTAAGTTCTCCTGAAGGGGCAAGCCCTCGCTTTAGAGGAAGAGGGTTTCCATCAAATGTTGCTTACAGGCTTGCAGACCTTACGAGAGGGCTTCCTTCAGATAAAAGAATTTTTCTTATCCTTCCTTTCAACAAACTGAACGAGCAGTTCAGAAATGTAACAGTTTCTGTAAGGCTTGAAGCACTGAGACAGCAGGAGGAAGCACTTGTTGCTTTTGAAACACTGAAATATGTTCCTGCAATGCTGAATACATACGGAAACGCTTTAAGGCAAATGTATGGTCTAAACACGATGAATGACTTCCTGAAGAGATACATGTATAATGTTCTGAACCCTTATCTTATGCCAGGTGGTGAAAAATCTTCTGCCAGATACAGAGAGCTTTGTATGAAGTATGTCCAGATAAGAACGCCAGCCGATGTGGATAGATACATTCAGAAGACTGGTATAATGACAGAAGATCTGATTCGTGGAGAAATACCCTCTGTGGTAAAAGAAACACAGGTAGAAAAAAGACCTGCTGTTGCAGAAGAAAAAGAATTTTTTGAGAAAAAATTTGCTCCTGAGCTTGCTCCTCTTTTACTTGCTTTATCCGCTGGAGTAGTTTTGTTGAAGGAGGACTGAAATGGTTGAGCAAATAAGAAGCTTTTACAGAAAATACCTTGGAAGAGAACCAACAGCTGCAGACATAAGATACTGGTCAAATGTTGCAAAGAAGTATGGAATATCTGCCGTTGAAAGATCTATTGCGAACTCTCCTGAGGCAAGGACAAGAAGAATGCGTATGGTAGGAGAAGGTGTTGTTGAAGCAAAGATAAGAGAGTTTTACAGAAAATACCTTGGAAGAGAACCGTCAAAGAGTGCTTTAAGATACTGGACAGCAGCAGCAAGAAGGTGGGGTTTTAGAGCTGTTGAAAGATCCATTGCAAACTCTCCAGAAGCAAGAGCAAGAAAAATGCGTATGGCAAGAGAGGCAATAGCAAGGAAAAAGACTGTTGTAAGCAAACCTGTGGTAAGACCAGCACCGTCTGCAATGGAGCAGATAAAACAGGAAGCAAGAAAGACTTTTGAAATGATAAAAAAGGAAATTTCAAAACTTACAGAAAAACCAGCAGTCGTGTCGCCTGTAAAGACATTTGCAGAAACAAGACCTTATGCACCTGCTGAGGCTGTTTTGCCTGAAAGGAGGGGTCTGGAAGAGAAAACTTATTTCGGGCTAAGCAAAGATACATTGTTGAAAGCTGGTGGAATTTTTCTTACAATTCTTCTGATAAAAAAACTGCTGAGGTAAGAAAATGGCTTTCCCATTTCATGTAACCATACCAGCAGGAACACCTGAGGAGAACCCTATAAGAGAAACCCTGATCGTAGAACCAGGGATAATTTACAAAATCCACATAATTTCATCCTGGGGAACAAACGGAGAAGTTTTCTGCAAGCTTGAAGACATATACGGAAGACAGATACTTCCAGTAAAAGAAGGAAGCTACTTCAGGTTATGGGGGCAGGTAATTGAGGCAAAATATCCAGCAATTCAGTTTGAGGCAAAAGGGGATAAAACACGAATAGTTTTTGTTGGCTGGTCTCCAGGGACTCAATATGATCATGTCGTGGATGTAACATTCTGGATTGCTCCAGATGTTGATGTAGTAAAGAGAATGTTTGGAATTGAGAAAATATAAGGAGGTTTTAAATGGTTGATTTTCCTGATGGTTTTTTACCAATAAGCTTTGCCCATCAGTATGCACCTTACATGTCATCAATCAATGCAATAGGAAACACTGTTTTCGTTGATCTTACAGATGTAACGCTTTCTGCAGGAACAACAGGGGTAGTTCTTTCTCTTACAGGTAAAGGAAGCCTCAGGAAGCTTGACTGTATAATAAAAGCCCAGTCTGGAACATCTCTTGAAACCCTGAAAGATGTGGTGGTTTATACAGAAATAGACGGAAGCGGTCTTTATGGAATGGATCTTGAAACACTTCTTGGACTTGCTCTTACAGGCTACTCGCAGGGGAGGATAGTTCTTACGAGATTTGACGACTTTACAATGCAGTATGGAGTTGGAATATACAGACAGGTAAGGTTTGATGAAAACTTTAAGTTTGCTTTGAAAAACCCGTATGATGAGGATATTATTGTCCAGCTTCTCAGCGAGTATGAAATACTGCTTTAGGAGTGAAAGATGAAGTTTTTCATAGAGGAGACATACACACCCGAGAAGAAAAAAGTAAGGGTGTTTGTTGTGGATGAAGAAAGAAGAAAGGTTGAACATGTTCTGACGAGGGTATATGGAAGATCAACAAATGTGGATTATGATTCTTTGAAGAAAGAAGCCGAGAAAAAATACAGGAGTGAATCATGACAAAAAGAGCTGTAAAAACAACAGAAATCGTCGTAGCAGACCAGAAGCTGAATGTATCGCTTGATACGGAGCAGATTGTAACGATTTTCAAGCCTTTCTCAAAAACAGTAAGCTGGTATGCAGATTCCACATCCTCAACAAACTTCAGAATACTTGTAAGCATAGATGGAAGTAATTTCTTTGAATTCGCATCTGCATCAGGGGTTCTGAAGTGGTCAGACACGAAAGATATAGCCTTCCCATGGGTTGCTCTTAAAGTAGATGCAGTATCAGGTGCAACAGGGAATCTGCTTTTATCATCTGCCTAAAGGAGGGGTTTGATATGAGAGCGAAATGGTCAATAAAAACTCCATCCGCTGGATACAGGGTTTATGTAAGAGAAGGAATAGCAAATACTCCAGCAAAGATTTATCTTTCAGAAGATGCAACAGAACCTGTTACGACACTTCCTCAGATAATAACAGACCAGACAGGTAAAGTAGAATTCTGGGTGGATTCAGCGGATTATGACTTTGATCAGCTTTTCTGGATAGAGATAAGGAATCCTGAAGGAGGAATTACTTTCTCAAAGCTCGTTGATATTTTCAGCATGAAAAATTACACAAGAAGGCAGTTTGTCGGAGTTTTTTCAAAGCTAACAGAAGGAGATAATGCTTTAAACAAACTTGACGGATCTTTGCTTTCAACAGGCGATGTTGCGATAGTTGTTGAGAATGGAAATTGTTACTTGATGGAATATGTTAAAGGAGCAACAGATGAAGAAAATGTTCCATATGTTGTCAAACCAACTGCTAATCCTGCAGGAAGATGGTTTTTAAGAAACACTCTTGCAAGCATGACAATCGGCAACATCACAGCTCCAATAGTGGATCTTGAATTGATCAACTCCATCAACCTGAAGTCAGGTGTAGGTTCAGTAGAGTTTTCCAGAGCAACAACTGCAACATATATAGATAGATATGGAGTATTAAAGTATGCAGATATAGATGAACCAAGATTTGAGAAAGAAGGGTTGTTGTTAGAAGGAAGTAGCACAAATTTACTGAAGTGGAGTGAAGATTTTACACAGAGTGTGTGGTTTAAAATTAATGCTTCTATAGAAACAAACGCAACTACTGCTCCTGATGGAAGTAATACTGCAAGTAAGTTGGTTGAGACTACTGAAGAAGGTTTCCATGTTATTGGTCAAGCTGTAGCTGTAACAGAAGGAGAAGTCTATGCTGGCTCTGTATTTTTAAAAGCTGGTGAGAGGATTTATGCTCAAGTTGGTTTTCATAATTCGTCAGGGGTTTATGTAGGACAAATAAAAGTAAATCTATCTGACGGGTCTTACAGTGTAGTAAAGGGATGGGGAAAAGTCCAAAAACTTGCTAATGGTTGGTATAGAGTAATGGTAGTTGGAACTGCTGATGACACGAGACTTGTATTTAAAGTTCTTTTAGGTAATACAAGTTGGAGTGATCAACAATACACAGGCGATGGCACTTCAGGTATTTACATCTGGGGAGCGCAATTAGAAGCCAAACCTTTTCCAACAAGCTATATTCCAACTCAAGATTCGGCAGTAACAAGAAGTGCAGATATTTGTAAGTTACAGTTTGAGAACAATCATCCATCTTTAAGGAAAGGAAATCCTTTTAGCTATGCGGTAGATTTTGATGTGTTCAGAAGAGGATTACTTGGTTTCAACCGAGTGGTTCTGACCCCTGATTTTGGAGAGGTTGGGGTGAACCACTATTCTCTTGTTAGAGTTGATGGAGTTTACATAGATTCCATTCATTACTATCGTGATGGTGATGGGATGGTGATTATTAATAAGCAAGATGAAATAACGGGTGGGAGAATTGTTGTAACTGTTGATGAGAATGAGAAATGTTGTGGTTATTTTAACGGTGTTAAGAAGGTTGAGAGAACTATGTCTCTTCATGCAGAAGGAAGTGATCCTACAGTAGGGATTTATATAGGTTCTAACACTAAAGGTTATGATTCGTTATATGGACACATCCGCAGAGTTCGCATCTGGGACAGAGCATTAACTGATGTAGAGGCAAGCCTTGTTTGATGTTTTGAAGGAGGTTTAACAATGATTTTTGAACCTATAGGCACTCTTTATGAACCAACAGGCAAAATGTTGAAAGATCCTGAAGGAAATGAGTATCCAGAGATGAAGCCGATGGATGGTTACTGGGTAATTGCACTTGATTTAACTGATGAGGATAAGGAAAAACTTGCTCCTTATATTGTTGAACTGGAGAAGCCTCCTGTGAAGTTTGCTGGAAGGGATGATACAGTCTATTTGAAGTTTCCTGATAGGGAAACATGGCTTTCTTTGGGGTATGAAAAAGTGGAAGAGGAGTTGTAGGTAAAATTGATGTGAAGATTCATTATTAAAGGAAGTTAACATGCCAGTGGATGTTGACATTTACGGGCAGGATACATTTGGTCAGATAGCTTCCACAATATCACAGCTTCAACAACTCGTGGAAAAAGAAAAGGTAAGCTTTATACAGCCTGCGATTTTTTACCCCGAACAGGTGAAGGTTGGGGAAACTGTAACTTTCAAGGCAGAAGGCGGGAAATCTCCTTTTACAGGCTCAAAAATCGCCAAGTATGTATGGCTTTTTCCAGATGGGTCTCAGCAGGAAGGATCAGAAATAGAGTGGACTCCTCAAGAAAGTGGTGAGTTTAAATTCAAATGCCGTGCGGTAGATTCGTATGGTATAAGCTCAGACTGGGTGGAGTTTACTGTAAAGGTTACAGATAAGTCATCTCCTGTTATACAGAAGGTAAAAAAGTCAAAAAAGATAAAAGCTTTAAGAAGAGTGATTGATCTGAAGATTGAAGCATATGACCCAGAAGGAGAGGATCTGTCTTACAGTGTATCCTGTGATGTTGAAGGAAGCATAATCCAGCAAGATCAAAATGACTCAAGCAGGTTTTCAATAGAATTCCCAGAAGATGTAACATCTGGCGTTGCAAAGATACATGCAACTGTTTCAAATCCAGACGAGACGAGAAAAACCACAATCGTGATACCAGAGGTTGTGGAGGCTGTTTATGGAAAGACCTGCTGGATAAACACAGATGTTCATCCTGTCATCGTTGAGACGACAGAGAAGATCGTCGTAATTGCGAAAGGAAGAGTTTTACCTCTATATCGTGCATATGTTTTTAACAAAGCCTTTGAATTGCAGTCCGTATTCTCAATACCTTCCTCTGCAGGTGATGTTCTTTTCAGGATTGAATCCCTGTTTAACCCTCAAATCTCGTATGAAACAGACACAGAGATACACCTCGTTCTTGCGGGAAGGTTTAAGCCAGATGCTGAAGATTACTATTATCCTGCACTTGTAAAGCTGAGGCTTGCACTTAATGCGACAAAAACCCATGTGGCTCAGCAGATAACTGATGTAAAATCATCTGCTCCTTACCTTTTTGGTTCTCTTTGCAAAATGGATTCGGCGGAAAACTTTTATTTTGCTGGATTTGATGAAATGAGAGATACTATCGTGAAAACAGACTCTTCTCTTTCATTTGTATCAGGTCTATCATTTGCGGGAGATAACCTGAAAATATACGACCTGCTTGAGTATCAGGATAATTTATTTGCTGTATGCCGTAATGACGATGACAACCCTGTGATCGTAAAACTTGATACAGATCTGAATGTTCTAAAAGCTGTAAAAATCCCTAATCATTCCCAATGGTTATCATCAACAATTGACAACGGAATTATCTACATCTTCTATGTTGTTGAAACCGTTGATGGGGATGTATCCAAGATAGCTGTATTTGATGAGAACCTGAACCTCACGCAGGTGAAACAACTTATTCCAGCTGATTACACAGGACACGGACATTTAAGGATTGCAAAGGATTACATAATTGCAGGTGATTTTGTCGTGAGAAAAGATTTTGAAATTGCCTTCAGACAGTCTGCATCAGACATATACTTTAGTGGCGTATCTGGAGACGGAGACCTTATTCTTTTCAGAGCTTCCCAAGGGGACGGATATTCAGTAGGGTTCATAACAGACAAGTGTTTTGAAGAAGGGCTTTATACAGCACCAACTCCATACGGAATGCTTTACATACAGTTTGACCCTGCAATGGTTATTGACTCTGATCTGAGTCCTGAGGAAATAAGCCTTTCTCCTTCTTCTGTTTCACTTACAACTTCCTCAATCGCAATGGATTTTTACACAAAATCAACACAAGATTTATCGTATGTAGAGTTCAAGAAATGGATATAATTGAGAAAGTAGAACAGAGGTTATCGCTTTACGCCAGCAAACCCACTGTTCTTTCAAGAAAATCCATCCTTTCCCAGTTTTTTCTTCACGCAGGAGAAAAGGAAGATTACACAGAAGATGATGCTATTTCCTTCCTGAACTGGGCAAAGAATCACTACAAAGGCACTTCCATAAACCATGTGTATGCCAGCCTCAGATGGTTTTACAGACAGGTTCTGAAAAAAGATCTTCAACTGAAACCCCCTGAACCTGATTATGACTCCATAGAAGCTGTTCCTCTTTCAAGGAAAGATGTGATCAGGCTGATTCTTGCGACAAAGTTCATAGATGATCCGATGATAAGGACATTCGTTGCTCTTTCCACAGTCTATGGAGCAAGAAGGAAAGAGATGGCAGACCTTACACCAGAGGATGTGGACATAGAAGGAAGGAAAATCTTCATCAAAACCGCAAAAAGCGGGCGTGATACATGGAGGTGGATGTATCTTCCAGATGAGATTGTTCCTGTGATGGAGGAGTTTAAGAAGAACTACAGAAAAATCCATCTTTCAGGCGTGTCTGTAGCCTTCTGGGCGGTTTTGAGAAAAGCAGGAGTAGATCCTGAGACAAGACGGGTAGGCTGGCATATGGTAAGAAGAAGGCTGATCATAGAGTTGACAAAAACTGGATTATCTGATTATCAGATTGTAAGATTCATGCGGTGGAAAAGGAAGGATGCGGTAAGCAGTATCCTTTACAGATACAGGCAATCAGAGCCAGATGAGGAGCTGATAGAAGGAGTGGATAAGGAAGTCATGAAAGTGCATCCGTTTTTGAAATACTGGGAGCTTGTGCATGGTAATAAAAACACTCCTGCTGAAAGAAATAGCTAAAGAAGCAAGGAAGAAAGCAGAGAAGATGCTTGGATCTGATCTTTCTGCAAAATGCTACGAAGCAAACAGGCTTCTTGCTGAAGAACTGAAAAAGCACGGGTTCAGGGCAAGGGTTTACGATGGTTTCTACAAACATGGAGGTGAGTTGTTAAGGCACTTTTATGTCATAGCTGATGGTAAAATCGTTGATATTGCTGCTGATCAATTTGGAAGAGATAAGGTTGTTGTAACTGAACTGGACGATCCGAGCTATGAATGAAAGGAGGGCTACAGCTGGTAAAAGAAAGCAAGTAGGAAATAGTAGAGCGAGTTTTATAAACTAAGGAAATAACTGAACTCATATCTTGCCTGTGTAGAGAAAGCTTATGGAGGTTGTATCATGAGTGAGGAAAGAGAAAGAACTTCTGCTTTTGATATAGTTCTAACAGAGCCACCAAAAGAGGTAGAGGTAAAACGGATCATAAATCTTACTCCACATCCTGTTATCTTGGTTTTTGATGACGGTAGCACATACGAAGTGCCCGCTTCTGGTAGGATAGCAAGAGTTGAGACCGTTCAAGAAGTGACAGGCTACATTACTATAAACGAGAAGCAGTTTCCAATTATGAGACAGAAGTATGGAGAAGTAAAAGGACTTCCAGAAGCACAAGAAGGGGTTCTTTATGTAGTCAGCAATGTAGTAGCACAGGCTCTTGGTGGTAAAAGACCTGATGTCGTTGTTCCAGCGGGTTTTGTAAGAGATGAGCAAGGAAGAATTATTGGTTGTAAAGCTTTTGCTGTTATCAGGTAAGAGATGCCACAGGTTAAGTATAGAACAGATACACATGAAGGAATGTTTCATAATCATAACCTGAGTGAAGAGGAACTTGAGAAAATAAAGAATGAAGAAGCTCCAAAGATAGACTGGATAATTAATGACATAAAGCGAGTTCTTGCAAAATATACGAGAATCAGAAGGTATTACAGATTCACAAAAAAGATTCTGGAGCATCCCAGACTAAACGGAGACCTTTTCATAGGAATGCCCGTGAATATTCTTCCATGCAAGGAATACTTCGGCTGGGGTTCTACAAACATCGGAGCGAGAGGGATAAAAGTTTACTGGTATGCTCCAGAAATTTCTCTTAGCTGTATAGCTTCTTTCAAAGCATTCCCATCAGTAGAGGCAACGCCTGCTGGAGCTTTGGTTCATGAGGTAGAGCATACTCTTGGCAGCGAGATAGAGTTTATAGATCCTCTTGCTGCTGCTGTAGGACTCAGGTTCTATTTGACTCATAAAGACTATGTGACTGAAAAATGGCTTGAGTTTGCAGTTAATGAGAACTTGTGGAAAGCTGTGTTTAGCATCAGGGATAACAGGGATAAGTATCAGCAGGATGTAGCAGTAGCAATCCATGAAGCAGATTCTGAGTTTGTGGAAGAGGTTCTTTCCAGAAACCTACCCCAGCAGGTAAAAGAAATGCTTGAGTCTTTGTGGAAGTAAAGCAGATGTCTAAAGAAATAACTGAGCTTATATGCCCAGTCTGTGGAAGAACGATTCATAAATACATCAGAGAGAAAAAAACAAGGAACAAAATCCAAGGACAGAAGGAAAAGTTCATAGACTACCAGCTTGGTAGGAAAGGGATTGAATACCTTGACTATCTTGAAGAAAACTGGAATCCAGACAAAAGCTTTTATGGCTTCGTAAGAGAAGCAAGAGGTGGAAGAGGTGCTGGATTCCCAATCGTGCGGTGGCTGGAAAAACCAGAAGATGATCCTGAGCGATTTAACAAGCTGAAAAGACAGCTTCTTAGGGGCTTGGAGTGGTGGATAAAACGGGGGTGGATAACTAAAGAAGAAGTGGAAGAAGCTTTGGAGAAAATGAAGTAGAAAAAGCGGGCTTACCATCTACATGGGTGGATGTTGGAAAAAGGAATTTTAGAGTGGTAGGCGAGCTGGTAAGGAAACTTTCAAATCAAGTGCAGGTAAAAAGTTTTGAATTAAGTTTAAATTTCGGAGGAAGGGTTGGATGAGAGTAACAAGAAAGACTTTTGAAGAACTTGTTAAAAAGATGAAAGAAATTGAAACGCACGATATTAACATAGCTCTAAAAGAAGCTGATAAGATCCTGAAAAAAGATCTGAACGATGATGATTGGATTTTAAACCCGTTTCTTCTTGAAGCAAGTTTTCATTTCTTTGAGCAATCCTTCTTAATGCGAGATCCCTTTCATGCATACAGAGGAGTTGGCAATCCAGAAGAAATTATCAATGTGTTAACAGGTAAGACAAAAACAGGTGCTTTTTGGAGTAATTTTCCTGATGAAGGGTATGTTGTTGCAGGGCTGTTTATTACAAGAAATCCAGATCCTGATTATTTGTTTAAAGGAGAAATCAGGCAGCATTTCAGAGTAGAAATTAAGGATTTAAAAGCCGTTTACATCCGCCCAAGCTTCTTCTGCCCACCAGAAGAAGTTTTTGTTGTGACGGACATAGTAAGAATATACCCGCCGATGGAAGAAAATGAGTTCTATAACTACCTGTCTGAAGATTCTTACGGTATTAACCTTGAAAAAGCAAAAGAAATTGATCTGTATAGAAAAATCTACAACAAAGAATGCATAAAAAAGCTTGCAGAATTGGCAAGACAAGCTAAGAAAGAAGAAATCTTGGTTGTATTGTAAGCAAAAAAGCTAAAATTTTAGTTTTCAGGCTTTCTAATTTGCAAAATTTTGCATTCTAAACCCGCGATAGGTGTTTTTATACCTATTGCCTTTCCAGAGTGCAAAATTTTTTGAATTATGCAATCAATAACTTGTTGAAATCCTTACAAAATGCGATTTTACATTGATAAAATTTTAACGCATGCGTTTAAATTTTATGAACAAAAAATTGTTGACAAAGTGAACAAAATGTTTAAAATTGCAAGTGAACAAAAAAGCAAAAAAACAAAAAAGGAGGAAAGGATGAACAGGATAAGGCTTAATAGGCTTGAAGATTATATAACCAACTCAATCTGTATAGTCCAGGAATTGAAAGAGAAAGAAGAAGATACAAAAAAGAAAAGATACTTGGTAGAGCTTGAGATAAACCTCAGAAAAGCTCGCTTAAGCTTAATAGGAGAAAAATTAGAGATTGAGGAAGAAGTCGTGGAAGAACTTGAAAAAGAGAGAATGGAACTTTTGAAGAAAGAAGAGAAGAATGTTTAAAATGCAAGGAAATTGATTGAAGTAAACCAGCCAGCACGGGTTTAAACCCGTGCTGGTAAAAAACAAGAAAAAACAAAAAAAGGGAGGGAGGAGCTATGGAGATGGGAAAGGTATTAGGAATTATCAAGCAAAATGGTGCAATTACAGAGGAAGAACTTGAAAGAATAATGAAAGAAAAGAAAAAAGAAGAAGCTAAGAAGCTTGCTGATGAGCAGTTTAAGTTGATTATTGAAAAAGCTTTAGATGAAGAAGAAAGACAGGTTTTCAAAACTTTGCTTGAAAAAATCTTAAAAGCTCAAAATTCAATCTTTCTCAATGAAAAAGAAATAAGAAAGCAATTAGAGAAAGTAGAATTTGCTCTGAGTTTAGATATCCCAGACGAGCTCAGAAAGCAGCTTACAGAAAAGGCAAAAGAGCTAAAAGAAACACTAAAGAGTATAGAAGAAAACCCAAGAAAGTTTAAGAAGTCTCCGATCCTAAATTGGCGGTTTAATATCATAGAGCAAATTCTCAAGGCATTACAAGAATAGTTGCAAAACGGCAGGGTGTTAAACCCTGCCGTTCTTTTTTTTTCTCAGAAAAACCGATCGTTTAGCTTAAAGCTATTTTTTAGCTTACCTACAAGGGTTTAATTTTACCAGCAAAAAGGAGGGTGGTAATGCGATTCTCAGAATTTCTGAGAAGCTTAGGCATTGACAAAAACCTTATAGAAAAAATCAATGACTTTGACCTGGACTTAGCCTTAAAAGAAGCTAAGTCCAGGTCTAACCCTATCCGAGTCAAATCTCGGATAGGGGGGCTGAGCTTCTTCAGAGAGGGCAACTCCACCTATAAGGTGAGTTGCCCTCATTGTGGAAGTAGAGTATGGGCAGATTTCCATTGCTCTGTTTGTGGCAGGGCAATGGATCTGCCATATAATCGCTCTTTGGGCTGGGATATTCCAGCTCAGAGAGCAAAAGATTTGTATGAGCTCCGCCGCCTGGCAAGGCGGTGGGGCTATGAAGTAATTAAAAAAGATGAACTCACTCGCCTGAAGAAGAAAGCAGGCGAGTGGGTAGAAAACAAAAATAAGGAGGAGTAGGACATGGCAAAAATAGCAAAAAAGATTTCTTTCAAGGTTTTCTCAGAGTCCTGCCCATACAGGGCAGGACATTATGGAGCTGTATGTAACTATTATGGCGAGGCTACATTTTCTTGTAGCCTCGCAAATTGCCCAGTCTATGCAGGTCCTTGCAAGGGCTGTATAGGCTGGGTTTGTATGGACGGGCATACTCACTGGGGTATGCCCGTTCATCTTATCTCTAAAAATGAGCCCTGCGGGCAGATCTATGTGCCCGCAGGGAAAGACTGCCAGCTCTGTGTCTTCAGTAAGTAAGACATAGAGCTGGCAGTAGGAAGCTGGAAGGAGATTTCATAAGCCAGAGACCATAAGAAGAGCAAAAAAGTTTTATCACAAAAGCTTGAGAAGATACCTCAAGAAAGAGCTCCAGAAAGAGCTCCTTGAACTTGAATACTAAAAAAATACCAAAAAGGAGGGTGAACATGGAAAGGAAAAGATACATATGTCCCGACCCTATATGTGTGGACTTAGGAGTAAGACCAGATAAGAAATAAGCAAAAAAACTTTGGGGAGGGCTTTTGCCTTCCTTTTTTTGTTTTAAGTCAGGCGGGCTTCTGCCCGCCATAGCTTACCTATGAGGGTTTTACAAAAAAGAAAGGAGGGAGGGGCTTATGGTAGGAGGAAAAGTTATAGCATACGAGGTTCAATTTCTAAATCGCCTCGGCTATCT
>Ga0190313_1000472_pt1 | contig 24189 bp, 24 predicted proteins | sample 4870071011_MG_FD_169989 | JGI IMG/M metagenome (GOLD analysis project Ga0190313, IMG submission 169989) | Hydrothermal vent sediment bacterial communities from Southern Trench, Guaymas Basin, Mexico - 4870-07-10-11_MG | ecosystem: Environmental > Aquatic > Marine > Hydrothermal vents > Sediment ... | reverse complement strand
GCAGCTCAAGCTCTTCATCAGGGCTAGGAGCAGGCTGATAGCGAACATAATTCAGCCATTCTTCTTCCTCGCGTTCCTCGGCCTAGGCCTCCGCTCGATAACCCTACCGGGATTATCGAGCGGATTCGGATACCTCGATTTCCTAGCGCCCGGGATGATCGCCATGTCCGTGATCTTCTCGTCGATGTTCGCGGGCATCTCGGTCATCTGGGATAAGCAGTTCGGGTTCCTTAATGAGGTGCTCGTCGCGCCTGTGAGCAGGATCTCTATAGTCGTCGGGAGAACCTTGGGCGGTTCGACGGTCGCGTTGATCCAGGGCTTGATAATCCTAGCTGTCAGCGCGATTCTCGGGGTGAAGATCTCGCTCATCGGCCTCGCTCCCGCGCTCATCTTCATGCTGCTGATAGCATTCTTCGCCGTAGGACTCGGGCTGGGCATAGCCGCGAGACTTCAGGATCCGCATGCATTCCCCCTATTGATGAACCTCATACTCATGCCAGCGGTCTTCCTCTCAACCGCCTTCTTCCCCCTAGAAAGCGTAAATGAGTGGCTGAGATACGTGATCTACATCAACCCGCTCACCTATATGGTCGATGGACTACGCGGATTCCTAGTAGGCATCTCATCGATACCGCTTATCATCGACATCGCGGTTACGATATCGCTGTGCGTCGCCACCACGTTTCTCGGCGCCTACATGTTTAGCAAATCCGAGGCATAGCAGGGAAATTAAGGTAGAGGACCGCGCATCCATGCCGTTTATCTTACTTGATGAGCCTGAGAAAGCTGCTTGAAGGTTCTTCCACGCCATATACGTATTCTTTTGCCCGGGATAAAATTTGGAGAATCTCGCCGAAATTATGGGGTAATTATCTCGTCGGATATCGTCGTATAATATGCTCCACCTAGATGTAGTAGGATTTTGGCCTTCTCAGGTCTATAGATTTCATCGAAGACCCCGCTTTTTGCGTAAGCTTCGAGGACTCTTCCTATAACGAATACATGGTCTCCGGCTTCGACGAGCTTTTCAACCCTGCACTCCAGTACTGCTAAAGCCTCTTCAACATGAGGAGCCTTAACCTTCTTAGATTTCGAGATCGTAAGCCCTGATTCTCTTAGCTTATCCTTACGATCTCTCCCAGAAACGGTTCCAAGGAAGTGTATCTGCTTTGCATATTCCTTGCTCATTATGTTTAGGGTGAATTCTCCGGACTCCTTAATTAGCTCGTAGGTGTATCTTTTGGGCGCTATGGAGACCCCAACGAGAGGCGGGGAGTGGGATACGGGGGTAGTCCAGGCTGCTATCATCCCATTAACCCTTCCGGCCGCGTCTGCGGAGATTACTAGGATTGCCGGCTTTGGATGGAGTAAATGGTAGGCTGATAAAGGTGAGACGTTTACGAAGCCGCCAGCCGACATATCTTCAAGCTCGGATTAGCGCTAGAAGAAGATTTCCCCCATGAGCTAAACTTATTGCCTCGGGCAGCGCCTCTATGGGTGGAGAAGCGCATGCAGAAAGGGCGTAGAATTCTAGTAGTGGATTTCGGAGGCCAATACACGCATCTGATCGCCAGGAGGTGTAGGGAGCTTGGAGTATACTCGGAGATAGTTGAGCCGGAATTCGTCGAGAATGAGCTGGAGAGGGGGGATGTCGGCGGGGTAATACTTTCGGGAGGCCCTAGAAGCGTCTTCGAGCAGGATTCGCCAAGCATAGATCTCAAGCCTATAATGGAGGAGGGTATCCCGATCTTGGGAATATGTTATGGCCATCAGCTTATAGCGAAGCTCATGGGAGGGAGGCTTGAGCGTGGAAGATTTAGAGAGTATGGGAGAACTGGGATCGAGATACTCGAATATGATAGGCTTCTAGACGGACTTCCTAGGAGGTTTAGCGTTTGGATGAGCCATGGAGATACGGTTGTTGAGCCTCCTAGAGGGTTTAGGGTTACTAGTAGGAGTGAGGCTGGGATAATAACCTCGATGAGTAATGAGGCTGAGAAGATCTACTCCCTGCAATTCCATCCGGAGGTAGTTCATACCGAGCATGGCAAGATTATTCTCAGAAATTTCCTCGAGAAGGTTTGCGGGATAAAGCCTTGGTGGAATCCTAGCGATAGAATTAGCGAGATAGTTGAGGAGATCCAGAGGACGATACCGGAGGATGAGAAGGTGATCTGCGCCGTGAGCGGTGGAGTGGATTCGATGACCACAGCGGTTCTAGTCTCTAGGGCTGTGGGCGATAGGCTATACTGCATCTTCGTAGATCACGGCCTGATGAGGAAGGGCGAGCGGGAAAGCGTTGAGCATAGCTTGAGAAGGCTGGGCGTGAGAAACCTGATAATAGTCGATGCTCGGAGAAGGTTTCTAGAAAGATTGAAGGGAGTAGCGGATCCGGAGGAGAAGCGCAGAATCGTTGGAGAGGAGTTCATCAGAGTTTTCGAGGAGGAGGCGTCTAAGATACCCGGCGTTAGATGGCTTGCCCAAGGCACGATCTATCCTGATAGGATTGAGAGCGGTAGGGCTAGCAGGAAGGCCGCCCTGATCAAGAGCCATCATAATGTTGGAGGGCTTCCAGAGCTCATGAAGCTTAAGCTGATCGAGCCGTTGAGAGACTTCTATAAGGATGAGGTTAGGGAGATCGCTAAAAGACTCGGACTGCCGGATGAGATCGTGTATAGGCATCCATTCCCAGGCCCAGGTCTCGCGGTCAGGATTATAGGAGAGGTTACGGAGGAGAAGCTTGAGATATGCCGGGAGGCGAATGCGATAGTCGAGGAGGAGCTTAGGAGAAGCGGCTTATACGAGAAGGTCTGGCAGGGATTCGCCGTAGTCTGTAACGATAGATGGGTTGGCGTTATGGGGGATGAGAGGGTTGAGGGATACATAGTCATAGTCAGGATAGTTGAGAGCGTTGATGGAATGACAGCCGACTGGCATAAAATCGACCACAACCTCCTCGAAAGAATCTCGAATAGGATAACCAGGGAGGTACCGAAGGTGACCATGGTAGCGTATGCCGCCACCTCTAAGCCGCCATCAACGATAGAACCATGTTGACAATGAAAATCCATCTGAGATAAAAAGACGCAAGGTTTCGCTGACTTATACCCGTTTTCTACTTTCTCCTATGGAAACATCTTAAACCGAGCCAAATAAGGAGAAGAAAGCAAAAAATGACGCCCAAACTAAAGCGTTAATGATGATCCCGGCTAGGGTGTAATCTTTCACTTCAGTTTTTTATCTATTGTTCCATCCGGTAGCATGTTGTCGGGATGCGGGATCCCCTGTTCTTCCAGCTGGTATCTTCTGCAGCTTAGCCAGTCTCCTCGGCAGTATAGTTCGATCCATTTTCTGTCTAGTTTTCCTTCTTCGTAATATATGGTCATCGGACAAACTGAGCGCCACTTGCATTCCCTGCTTAAGACACCTAGCTTCGCATAATTTTTCTTCATGGACTCCTCGAGTGCAGGGTCGTAGAGTAGGGCTGCTGGATGTCGCAGCGGATAGATCTTCACCTCACCGGTCCATATCAGTTTTCCATAAACTTCGTTAAATTTTCCAATTGTGGTTACTCCATACTTTTCTAGAAGGAATTTTGTTGAGAAGTATCCGAGGGAGACCAGTATATCGGGCTTGACTATTTCGATCTCACGTTCGAGGAAATGGGAGCAGGCGCGGATCTCCTCTTCTTTCGGCCTCCTGTTATGCGGCAGATGACATTTCACGAGATTCGTCATGTATATTTCTCCCCTATCGATTCCCGCCTCTTTTAGAAGATCATCCAGAACCTTGCCGGAAGGACCTATGAACATTCTGCCAGCTTCATTTTCTCTTGTGCCTGGAGACTGGGCTACAAGCATTATTCGGGAATCTGGGTTCCCTTCACCGCAAAGATGGTTAATGCTCGTCTCGGCTAAACCACATTTCCTGCAAGATTTAATCTCCGCGCAAAGCCGTTTTAGCTCCACTAACTTCGATCCGCCCACGGCTTCTTTCGAGATTAAAGTGGATTAAAGTTTTCTCTTGGACCTAGCTCCGTCGATACTTCATAACGGGTTTTCACGCCCGCTCTTTTGGTTTTGAAAAAGAAAGTGTTGGGTCGGGGGCTTTTTAAGCCCCATCTATGGACCGGGCGGGATTTGAACCCGCGACCTCCCGCGTGCAAGGCGGGCGATCTCCCAGCTGATCTACCGGCCCTATCTATATCGTTAGGAGGATCTTTCACGCCTAGCTTTATCCCTTTCCCGGGACCCCCCTTTTTAGGTTAGCAGGCTTAGGATTCCGAAGATTATTAAGAGCATTAGGAGGGGTATGGCTATAGATGCGAGTATTGGCGTGGTTACGAGTATTGCTGGAACTCCTTCAAGGAGATAGTAGATCGAGAATGCGAGGATCGCGATTATCAGGAGCTTGAGTATAAGTTTTGATGTTTTTAGCAGTTTGGCCGCCATCCTCCGTCGGCTGCTTTATGAGTGATGGAAGTTTTATAGGTTCCGCCAAGATACTCCTTCTGTGAGCTCGCAGGTTTATGATGTTCTTATTGTTGGCGGAGGGGTTGCGGGGCTTACGGCTGGGCTTTATGCTTCTAGGCAGGGTTTGAAAACGATTATAGTTACTATTGATGTCGGAGGCCAGCTTCTCATAAGTCCTAGGATCGAGAATTTTCCAGCAGCTCCTCCTATCTCCGGGTTCGAGCTTGCCAGTAGCGTTCTTGAGCAGGCTAGGGGGTTTGGCGTCGAGATAGTCTATGATGAGGTTATCGAGCTTACCGAAGGAGGGGAGGGCTTTAAGGCTAAGACTCGCAGCGGAATGGAGTATAACGCTAGGTCTATAATCCTAGCGGTTGGTAAGAAGCCTAGGAAGCTTGGAGTCCCCGGTGAGGATAAGCTGGTTGGGAGAGGCGTGAGCTATTGCGCGGTATGCGATGCCCCGCTCTATCGAGGAAAGAGGGTTGCGATAGTCGGCTGGGGCGAGCAAGCATACGAGGCAGCCTCGATTCTTCGAAACTACGATAACGATGTTCTCGTAATCCATTCGGGCAAGGCTTCTCCAGAGGAGCTCGTTAGGAAGTTCGAGGAACTAGGTGTCGAGGTGATTAGCCGGGCGAAGGTGGAGGAGATACGGGGAGACTTGACCGTAAAAGCTCTCCTCGTTAGAAGGTTGGAGGATGAGAGGGTTGAGGAGGTTCAGGTCGATGGAGTATTCGTAGAGCTAGGCTATGTAACCGATACGGGTTGGCTGAAGGGTTTTGTAGAGCTTAACGATGCCGGCGAGATAATAGTCGATAAGCTTTGCAGGACGAGTAGGGAGGGGGTCTTTGCTGCTGGAGATGTAACGGATCTACCATATAAGCAGGCTGTTATAGCGGCTGCGCAAGGAGCTATAGCAGCGCTCTCAGCATGCAATTATATTAGAAAGCTTATGGGAAAGCCTGAGATCCGATCGGATTGGCGTAAGCTCTCAGAATAGGGAGAAACTATTTTACCCAACACCTCTTTCAAGAATCCGGAAGATAATCCTTGAAAACGGTTATAGCCGATAATCTTGGGAAGAGATTTGGCCCGAAAAGCGTTTTGAAGGGGGTCTCGTTCGAGGTTGAGGAGTCTGAGATATTCGGGCTTATAGGGCCGAATGGCGCGGGCAAAACGACGACCCTTAGGATTCTTGCAACGATCTTAAAGCCCGATCTAGGAGATGCCTGGATAATGGGTTATAGTGTGAGGAATGAGCCTACAATGGTTAGGAGGAATATAGCCTATCTTCCCGAGGATGCGGGCGTATATCGCCATCTAACGGGCATCGAGTTTCTAAGATTTATGGCTGGAGTTTATGGAAGAAGCGAAAGCTATGTGAGGAGGGGGGTGGAGATCTCGGGCTTAGGCTCTGCTCTGGAGAGTCCTATGGGATCTTATAGCAAGGGGATGAAGCGCCGAATTCTACTCGCAGCAGTCTTAATGATCGAGCCTAAGGTCGTTATCCTCGATGAGCCGACCTCGGGTCTCGACGTGATACATGCGGTTCATATTAGGAGAGCGATAAAGAGGTTTGTTAGGGAGCATGGCGCCTCGGCGATAGTATCCAGCCACAATATGCTTGAGGTGGAGTATCTCTGCGATAGGGTGGCCTTCATTAGCGATGGGAGGATAATCGCTGAGGGGAAGCCGAGCGAGCTTAAGGAGGAGTATAATGCGGAGAACTTGGAGGAGGTCTTCTCCAAGCTTATAGAGGTGAGCTGAGCGTGTTAGGCAATCTGCTTAGAAAGGAGATTAAGGAGCTTCTAATGGAGAGGAGTATCCTGATCGGGGCGATAATAATCCCGTTGATAATCTTCCCGCTCATGGGCGCCTTAACCGGCTTGGGCATGGGAGCGGCTATCCAGAGAACCACTATGGCGGGCATAACCATAGGTTACGCCGATCTCGATAAAACAAATCTAACGGCGGAACTCTTTCCAAAAATCTTATCCGAGGAGGGGATCACGCTGGTGAAGCTGGAGTGCTTCTCGGAGCAGGCGTGCGTCGAGAAGCTCACCGAGCAGGATCTGAGATTCGGCATACTTGTTCCGAGAGGGTTCTCGGAGAACTTTACCCAGGGGATACCTGGAGAGATTAGGACGATTTACTCGATTAAGACCATAACCTTATCAGATCTAACGTTTAGCGGGAGGATCTCCGAGGCTATCCTAGACGCGTTTAAAGCGTTGGCCGAGAGAATTCATGGAGGAGAGGTTAGCCCGGAGTTTTTTGAGAGACCTGTATTGGAGAAGCCTAGGATAATATATCTCGGCAGGGTTATCGAGGCTCCTGTCGAGGCGATGGCCTCGGCTTTCCTATCGGTTCTCGTCGGCCTCCCGATGGTTGCTATAATAGTTGCGAGCTATGCCTCCTCGATAGCCGCTACGAGCATAGCGTTGGAGAAGGAGTCTAAGACCCTGGAGATATTATTGACTATTCCAGCTAGTAGGATGGCGATCTTGGTAAGCAAGCTGCTGGGAACATTTGTCATCGTCCTCCTCAGCACGATATCGTTCCTAGCCGGCTTCGGGATCTATGCTCTAATGCTCGCTGGAGGTATGAGTATGAGCCTACCCTCCAGCGGATCCGCCGAGCCTTCAACGCCCATCCAGCTTAACCTATTCTCCATCCAAGCCTCGCCAAGCTTCCTCCCCATACTATTCTCCGCGATCTTCATAGCGATGATAATGATGACATGCATAGGCTTACTTATAGGAATCCTGGGAAGCGATGTTAGAAGCGCTCAGCAGCTGGTCGGCGCGATAACCTTCCCGCTCCTAATGCCTCCATTCTTCATACTCTTATTCGCTCCGCTAGACAGCCTCCCGGTCGGAATAAAGCTAGCGCTCCTCGCAGACCCATTCACCCACCTATTCCTAGCTATTCAAAACGGGTTTATAGGAGAGATTGGCGCCGCGATCCTATCCCTCACCACGATGATAGTATTCACGATAATACTCCTACTTCTAAGCTCCCTACTCTTCATGGGAGAGAGGCTGATAACGATGAGGATAACTCTTCGGAAGAGGGCTGCCGAGACTTAGGATCTCCTAAACCTCATATATGCCAAGATCACTAGGCAGGCTACTAGGGCAGCGATGAGCGTGACGTATTCAAAGTATTCTGTGAGGAATGATAGAATGCTTTCTCCGAAAAGGGCTAGGAGGATTGCCTCGGTCATGAACCTGCATCCCCTCCCGATGAAACACGCTATGACGAATCCCCGGATATCCCTCAGCATGAAGACCCCTGAGGCTATCGTGAAGACCTTGTAGGGTATCGGCGTGAAGGCGGCTATCCCAACAGCCCATACGCCATACCTATTGAAGAAGCCTTCAGCCCTCTTTATCATGTTCTCGCTGGCGAGCCTCCGGAGGAGGGGTCTCCCGCCCTTAAGCCCGATCCAATATCCGAATAAAGCCCCGACAGAAGATGACGCTGTGGCCGAGAATCCGTAGAGAAGAGCGTTATCAGGATCGAGTAATGCTAAGGGTATCAGAATTATATCCGGAGGGATTGGGAAGAAGCTCGACTCGGCAAAAGCCGTGAATATCAATCCGGGCAATCCTAAGGGTATCAGATGCGCCCTCGCCCACTCTAGAAGAGATTCTAGAAGACTCGTCAAGACCCTCGCCGAAACAATCTTCAAGTTCTATTTATCCCTGAGACTCTTCTAGAATGCCATTCTCCGAGAAGACTTGGATAGATTAAGGGCTTACCATTTTCCGCTTTCAGCTCATCCCATTCCTGGATTATCTTAACGGCTTCGACAGCGACCCTCGCAGCATCCTCCTCTCCGACGACCTCGAACTCGTCCCTAACGCGGTTTGCGAAGACCGCGCAGACGGATCCGGCTCTCAGCCCATAGATCGAGGCTATGACGTAGATCGCCGAGGTCTCCATCTCGAAATTTAAGACCCTCATGGATCTTAGATCTGCTATGAGGCTTCTCGACCTACTCCACTCGTATCCCCGATACCCCCTCCTCCCCTGGCCTAGATAGAAGCTATCGGTTGTAGCGGTTACGCCGACATGATATCTCATGCCTAGAGATTCCGCCGCCTCGATCAAGGCTAATAGAACCTCGTAATGGGCGAAGGCCGGATATTCGGGCGGAGCATAATCCATGCTCGCTCCCTCAAATCTCACAGCGGCCGCCGAGATTATCAAGTCTCCCAGCCTTATCTCCGGCTGGATAGCGCCCGTGCTCCCAACCCTGATGAAGGTATCTGCTCCCGCTCGAGCAAGCTCTTCAACAGCGATCGATGCGGAGGATGAGCCTATGCCGGTGGAGCATGCGGAGATCGGCTTGCCAGCCACAAGCCCGCTCCAAACCCTAAACTCCCTATGCCAAGCAACCTCCCGAGCATCATCCCAGAGCTTAGCGATTAGTGGGACTCTATCAGGATCTCCGGGAAGCAGGACATATCTCGCTACATCCTTAGGCTTGATCCCGAGATGATAGAATGCTTCACCGCGTCGAGGCTCTTCAGCCGGATTCATGCCAGTTAGATGGAAGGCATAGGCATTAAAGCCTTAATTTAGCTCGAATGAGCTTAACTTAAGGTGAACCTGAGGATGGGAGATATTCGAGAAATTCTCAAGCTTTGCGCCGAATGCATTAAAGAAAATCTTGGAGAAGGGGATCTTCTGGAGAAGCTGTTAGCCGAGGCTAGGAAGCTTGGGTTAAGCGAGGAATTTGCGAGAAGGCTTCTAGGACTTATGCTTGACGAGCGGCAAAGGATTAGAGGCGAGATCACGCCTCCAAGCGGGCTTAAGCTTAGAGAGTACGCATCGAGAGCTAAGGAGCTTCAGCAGATGGGTAGAAGGATTATGAGGCTTGAGCTTGGTGAACCCGACTTCTCCGCACCTCCAAGCGTTATCGAGGCTGCCTGCAAAGCTCTTAGAGAAGGATATGGTAAATATGGGCCGGCGACGGGGATTAAGGAGCTTAGACTAGCGATCGCCTCGAAGCTATCCGAGAAGTTCGGCCTAAACCTCGTGCTTGATAACGTGGTGATAACTGCTGGAGGAACCTTCGCGGTATACGGCTCGATCGAGGCTGTTACAAAGCCTGGAGATGAGGTTGCGGTTATAGAGCCTGCATGGCCGCTATACATCCATCAGGTCCGATGGCTTGGAAGAAAGCCTCTCAGGATAAAGACTAGATTCGAGGAAGATTGGGATCCCGTCGAGCAGCTTCAAGAGAAGGTTAGCAGGCTGACCAAGCTGATAATCATAAACTATCCGAATAATCCGACCGGCAAGATACTCGGCAGGGATAAGATTAAGGCAATACTAGAGATCGCTGAGGATGCAGGCGCATGGATTCTAAGCGATGAAGTCTACATGGACTTCTGCTATACCGATGGGTTCTCGAGCATACTCGAGCATACCATGGAGAGGGTGATAATGATAAACTCTTTCTCGAAGACCTGGGGTATGACGGGGTTCAGGGTCGGATACGCGGTCGCGGATAAGGATACCGCGATGAGGATAGCTAGAGCGCAGAATACCGCGATAACATGCATACCGGAATTCGTCCAGCGAGCAGCCCTAGCAGCGCTAGAAGATGAGGAATCCGCTAAGAGGAATGTAGAACTCATCGGAAAAAGGCTTAGAATCCTATACGAGGAGCTATCGAAATCCAAGCTAATCGAGGTTAAGCCTCCGGAGGGAGCCATGTATATCTTTCCGAGAATCCGAGTAGAGGGATTCGATTCATGGAAGTTTGCATGGAAGCTTCTCGAGGAGAGAGAGGTCGCCGTCGCAGCCGGAGCATCATTCGGAGAAGAATACAACAATCACCTAAGAATTTCAGCAGTATTAAGCGAGGAACCCCTAAGAGAAGCCTGCAAAAGAATTCGAGAAGCATTAGAGGAAAATCCGTGAATAGTAAATAATGCTTTATATGAGGCTGGATTCCTCGGAAAATCTAGGATACCATACTGGAGGTGGCTGGGGGTCATGGATCGAGAGGAGGCTTTAAGGCTTATAAGAGAAAACGTCTCTAATCAGAAAATCATCCTACATATGATCGCGGTCTCAGCGATAATGAAGGCTATAGCAAGACACCTCAAGAAAGACGAAGAATCATGGGAGCTTGCAGGATTGCTACACGACATAGACTATGAGAAAACTAGGAACAGCCCCGAGAAACACGGTATTGAGGCGGAGAACCTATTGAGGGGGAAGGTCTCAGAGGAGATCATTCGTGCGATCAAAGCTCATAACTTCGAGAATACTGGAGTGAGCCCCGAAACAGAGATGGAGAAAGCGCTTATAGCCGCCGACGCCGTATCAGGGCTAATAATAGCCTCAGCACTCGTGATGCCGAATAAAAAGCTGGAGGAAGTCAAGGTGGAGACCCTCGAGAAAAAGTTTAAGCAGAAAGACTTTGCGAGAAGCGTGAATAGAGATAGAATAAGATTCTGCGAGCAAATAGGAATACCCCTCAAAGAATTCTTTGAGATCTCCCTCAAAGCCCTCAAGGAAATAAGCAAAGAACTCGGCCTATAACGAGAAAACTTTCTCATCCAATTTTTGATAAGATTTACTCGCGTCGAGTATGGATGTAGCCGGCTTTTAAGAAAAGCAAGGTCGAGGAATACGTTAGCCGGAGTTAGGAAATTTACAGGCTTTCAAGAATCTTCCTCAATGCTTGCTTAAAGTCTTCCGGCGATGCTCCAGCGAGCCATGTAACGCTCTTCTCGAAAAAGCTATCAATTCTCCTCATCATTTCATCTACATCATCTACTCTTAGACCGACTAATAGCTCCCCAAGCCTCTGAAACACCTCAGCAGGTTCTCCGAAGAAGTCTCCGGTAAATGTTGCATAAGCTATCTTTCCATCCGATATCGTGATACAGAGCCTTATAGTCTTCCCCCTCTCAGATCTATAGACTACGCATTTTCTAGTTCCCGCCGACAAGGCCGACCCTCCTAAGAATCGCCGCATCCCTATCCCTATCGGGGCATCCTCTACAGGGTCCGAGGTTCCAGTCTAGGGTAAGATACTTGTTCTTGTAAAGCTCTTCAATCCTATTCCTCTCCCAGCTCGTTAGCTCTCCGGGAACAAATTCTGCATCGAACACTTCCTCGAAGCCCTTCAGGAGAGCCTTTTTCACCTCATCTATCGAGACTTCCCGCCTGAGCTCGTCCTTCAGGGTTGTGACCCTCGCTCTCACGGTTTTCGCTCCCTTCGCCTCAAGCTTCTCCCTTGGGACGTTCAGCACCCTTGATAGGATTTCTATATTCGAGCCGACTAGGATGCAGCCGTGGACGAATAGCAGGTTTTTCGTTAGGGTTCCAGCCATTCCCGAGATCTTTCTGCCGCCAACCTGTATATCGTTTATGGGGACGAAATCGGCTTCTACTCCAAGCTCTCTAAGCCCAGCTATCACGGCCTCGCCGACCTTCTGATACCCCTTAAAGATGTCGTCACCCGGTATCGGGCTCGGCCTTCTGAAGGAGATTGCATAATTTAGATTGTGTATGTCATGGTATACCGCTCCGCCGCCCGTAAACCTTCTAACAACCTTAACACCATACTTGATGCACTCCTGCAGCCTTATCTCCAGGCTTACGCATTGGAAAGCGCCTATAACTATGGCATTATCGTTCCTCCAAAATCTCAACGTCGTGGGAGCCGCGCCGATGGCGACGGCTTGAGCCACAGCCTCCTCAACAGCCAAGTTATAGTATGGATTCTCAGGATATTCAACCTCGAGTAGCCGCCATTCCCTACGCATCGACTATCGCCTCCTAACAGCGACCACCCAGCATTTAATTATAATCCTTTTCAAGAGACCTTCCTAAAAGCGGGCCCTGGTCTAGCTAGGTAGCTCGGAGACAACTTTTATTATTATGGCTGGTTTCCCTCAGATGTGACATCTCATGGAGGAGTGTGTTGTCGGAATTGATATAGGGACCTCGGCCTGCAAGATTTTAGCGGTTTCACGTGAACTCGAGGTGATAGGCGAGAGAACTGCAAAATATCCTACATACATACCTAGACCCGGCTGGGTTGAGCAGAATCCGGAAGATTGGTGGACGGCAGTAAAGGGTGCATTAGCAGAGCTGGCTGGAGAGCTTCGTCAAAAAGGCTACGAAGTAGCCGGGATAGGTCTCACAGGCCAGATGCATGGACTAGTCCTCCTAGATAAAGCTGGAAACGTTCTAAGACCATGCATTATGTGGAACGATCAGAGGAACTATAAGCAATGCCTCTACATAGTCGAGAAGCTCGGAGGCTTGGAGAACGTCATAAAGCTTATCAATAATGGCATAATGCCGGGGTTCACGGTCGGTAAGATCCTATGGGTCATGGAGAATGAGCCTCACATATTCGCGAAAGCTGAGAAATTTCTCAATCCTAAAGACTACATCAGGTTCAAGCTGATAAGAGACTATGTCACTGATGTGAGCGATGCCTCCGGGACCCACATGTTCGATGTTAAGAATAGGACGTGGTGCAGGGAGATGCTGGAGATACTGGGCATACCCGAGCATATACTGCCTAACGAGGTAGTAGAGTCCGACGAGGTATCGGGCTACGTCGATAGTAGGGTCGCTGAGGATATTGGGCTGAGGGGGGAGGTGGCCGTAGTTGGAGGCGGCGGAGATGCCGTGGTCCAATTAGCCGCATCCGGCTCAACCAGCCCAGAGAGGCTTAGCATAGTAATCGGCACGGCCGGAAACGTCGGATTAACCGTGGATAGCTTTTTCGAGAATAAGGAGGGCATTCTACAATTCTACTGCAACGTAATACGTGGCAGGTGGATGGTGTTCGGCTGCACGCTGGCCGCCGGAGGATCTTTAGAATGGTTCAGGAGCGCTCTCGCGGACTCCGAGGAAGCAGTAGCAAGATGGTGCGGTAAATCCGTCTTCGACGTATTATCCGAGGAAGCTCAGCAGGCCGAGATAGGATCAGGCGGCCTGTTCTTCTTACCATATCTAGCAGGAGAGAGAGCGCCGCATACAGATCCAAACGCGCGAGGAGTCTTCATAGGGCTTAACCTAAAGACTAGAAAGCCGGACATCGTTAGAAGCGTCCTAGAAGGCGTAGCCTATAGCCTAAGAAGCCTCGGAGACATGCTTAAAGAGAAATCTAAGACGCGGATAAAAGAAGTCTACATATCCGGCGGAGGAGCGGCGAGCAACGTATGGAGACAGATATTTGCAGACGTTTTCGGAGCAAGGGTAAGGGTATTGAAGTATAGCGAGAAGGGAGGCTCCCTCGGCGCAGCCCTCCTAGCTGGGGTAGGAGTAAAGCTTTGGAGAAAATTCGAAGACGCGGTCGAAAAACTGGAAATAGTCTATGAAAACGAGCATAATCCGAGAAACCATGAGAGATATGAAAAACTGTTCAAGGTCTATGAAAGACTGTATCCGATCCTAAAACCAGCGTTCGATTTGATGGCAAACCTTTAGCTTAGCTTCCAATCGCGGATCTGGCCTGATTTTTTATGCTAGGCTGAGAGCAGGCTATCTAGTAGAAGCATTACTAGAAGTCCTATTATCAAGCTGTAGGTTACCGATTTCTCTCTACCGAGTCTATGGACTTCTGGGATTATCTCATCGCTTACGACGAAGATCATTGCGCCGGCTGCGAAGCCCATGGCGTAGGGGATTAGTTTATGGGTTGATGCAACGGCCAGTCCTCCTATTAGTGCTAGGGGTAGTTCTACGAGCCCGGATAGGCTTGAAGCTAGATACGCTTTCCCCCTACTATAGCTTCCGGTTGCGATGAGAGATAATCCTACTGATAATCCTTCAGGAATGTTCTGTAAGGCTATCGCTATCATTAACGCTATGCCCGATGCGAGATCTCCTGAGCCTAGACCTACCCCAACCGCAAGACCCTCTGGCACATTATGTATTGTTATCGCGAGGATGAAAAGCCATATTGCTCTAAGTCTCGATGATATCCCTTCTACCCCGATTATTGCATGCATATGCGGGATGAGCCTATCCATTAAAGATACTAGGATCGCTCCTAAGCCTATTCCTATCAAGACCGGGAATATGCCGCCGAGCCTTATCCCCGGAATTATTAAGCTCGTAAAGCTGGCCGCCAGCATTACGCCCGCCGCAAACCCCAAGCCTAGATCGGGAAGCCTACTCTCAGCCCCACGTAGGACGAGGATGGGCAAGGCTCCAAGCATGTTTAGAAGCGATGTGAATAATCCGCCGAGACCAGCTAAGAGTATCAAGTTACCTCCAGCGAGCTCATAGAACAATTGCTCTAAGCCCATTCTCAGCAAGGCGAAAGGCGGTTTAGCCAGCTTAATAATTCTTCTTCACTAGTCTTTTGAGACAAGCATATTAGGGAAGACTGTATCCTAGAATCTGGTGTAGAGCCGGAGATGGTTCTTCCAGAAGATCTACCCGAGAAGCTTAAAAGCTTCAGGAGGCTGGGTTATACTCTTCCATCGGATTTGGAGATGATCGTGAGAGAGCTGATCTATCTGCGGGCTGAGATCGAGAAGATCAAGAAGGCTTTGAAGAAGCATGGAATAGAAGTTGATTAAAGTCTCTTGATCAATTCGCGGATCATCCTCGCCCTCCGTCTTGCTTCTTCAACGATATTCGGGGATAGGAGGGGGTGGAGTCCCTTTGACTCGACCACTAGCGATGCCATCGCTGATCCGATGGCCGCAGCCCATTCGAGATCCTGCGACCGGAGGAACTCCACGAGAAATGCTCCGCCGAAAACATCTCCAGCCCCTGTCGGATCTACCACCTTAACCGGATAGCATGGAACTCTAATGATCTTAGAGCTGTGAAGGATTAACGCGCCCTCCCTGCCTAGGGTTAAAATCGTTACCTCCGCCCCTAGCGTTCCTAGATAATCTATAACCTCTGAAAGCTTCGAGCTATTAGCTAGGATCTCAGCCTCCTCCCTCGAGATTCTAAGAATCCATAAGCCCGGGATTCTTAGATCGAGCCTCTTAAGCCGTATGAAGCCAGACGCATCGATAGTCCTCATTAACCCCTGCGGGTCGAGAAGCAATCTCGCTCCTTCCTCGATAAGCCTTCTAATGGAATCTAGGTCGAACTCCCAAGCGATTGGTCCTAGATATATGCCATCAAGATCTTCGTGATGCAGTTTCAATTCGATGTCCTCTGCCCTCGAGAGAAGCCTCATCACCCTTTTATCGCCGAGATAGCTTATCTCAAATCTCGTAGTCCGTCCTTGAGCCATCACTTGAACATCTGATAGATCTACCCCAGCTCTCCTCAAAGTTTCTAGATAGCTTTTCGGAAAGTCTTCTCCTATTGTTGATATTATCTTCACATCTGCTCCTAAGGCTCTGGCGGCGAGCGCGGCATAACATGCCACCCCGCCCATATTCTCATAACGCTCGTCCTCTATCACGATTTCGTCGATCGATAAATGGCCTATTATCGCTATTCTCGCTTCCGGCATAGGGTTATCCAAGATTCTAGGATGGGCTAAACATAATTTTAATGTGGCTTTCTGCCTGCGCAGGTTTTCCGAGATTTCACGACCTCGTAGATATCGTTTATGAGGGCTGAGATTGTCGATTCGCCGGCGCCCTCACCTATTATGGTTAGGTCTCCGAGGATTCTAAGCTTGAAGTTTATAGCGTTGAGCGTTCCATGGACGCATAGGGGGTCTTCTAGCTTTATTAGTCTAGGTGCTACTGAGAGCTCTTCCTCGTCTGCTAGCCCGATTAACTTTATCGCCATTCCCGATTCCCTAGCAGCCGCTATGGCTTCGCTCGTAATCTTCCTGATCCCCCTTATCTTTACATCGCTTAGCCTCTTACCCGCATTCATTAGGCTATTGGCGAGGATCACGATCTTGAGGGCTGTGTCTATCCCCTCGATGTCGAGGGTTGGGTCTCGCTCGGCTATACCGAGCATCTGAGCTTCTCTAAGCGCCAGCTCGAAGGTCATTTCCTCGAAGTGCATTCTGCTGAGAATGTAGTTTGTGGTTCCGTTCAGGATTCCCTTTATCGAGAGGAGTTCATCGGCTGCTAGACATCTTTTCTGAAGCGAGATTAAGGGTATGCCCCCGCCGACCGTCGCCTCGTAGAGGAGCATGGCGCCCCTCTCCTCCGCAAGCCCGGTAAGCTCTTCGTAGGCTAAGGCTATTGGACCTTTATTCGCCGTAACGACATCCATGCCTTCTTCTAATGCTTGCCTTATATGGCTTAGACCCGGTTCTCCATCCCTGATATTGGTTGGAGTGAGCTCGATCAGAAGGTCTGCCAGCCTGCTATTAATCAGCTCGGAGGCAGGAGCCTCTCTAAACCCCCGAGCCTCGGCCAGGTTTTCTGGAAGCTCTTCGAGGCCGAATCCCGACTCCCTATATAGATAGCCTTTCGAGGAAGCTATCCCAACTAGTCTAAGATCTTGGATCTTATGTGCCGCAATTTCTTTAGCAAGCCTTCTCCCGAGAAATCCATAACCGACTATTATGCATCTTATCAAGTCTTGGATTCACCCCTCGGTTATCAGGAGAGAGTCCCATTTCTCTGCAAGTTCTTCGAGGGAGCTTATTAATTGTTTAAGCTTTCCATGAGGTGCTTCTACCACGAGTTTGAGGCATGGTGATTCGGCTCCGCCTGTAAGGTATAGTGCTGAGATCTTTGAGCCTAGCTCGCTGACCTTTCTGAGTAGCGTATCCACGTCTGCTTTTCCGACTAGGATCATCGTGGTTATCGTCTTCTCCAGCGCCTCGGCCTCGATTACGGGTATCCCTGAAGACTCTATCCCTTTCTTAGCTCGCTCTAGGCTAGCCGAGTCCGGGAACTCAACATTAATGCTTACGGGGACGTAGCCTGAGGTTATCCTATCCCTCCGATGGATTATCGAGATTATGTTACCGCCGTTAAGGGCTATCTGCTCCAGGGCTTTGAGGAGGACCCCAGGTCTATCCACGAGCGCTAAGGTGAGCTTAACACGCATAAAGTCCTCTCCAGCTTCCTCTAAACGCTGATTAATTAGGGTAACCATCACGCGGGCTTCTCGAGCCTAGAATCGGCTATTTATCGGGTTTAAGGCTATAAGTGAGGAGTTTTAAAGATGAGAAGAATTTGTGGCGAAGCTGATCCGGGCTGATGGAGGATGACCTCGAAGAGATACGTCATGAAGTTTGGTGGAAGCTGCGTAAGAGATGGCTTGACCATTAGGAAGTCTGCGGAGATCGTGAGAGAATATGTAGGGGCCGGGGCTAGCGTGGTCGTCGTGGTTTCAGCGCTCTCAAACATAACGGATAGGATAATCGAGGCTTTGGAGAAGGCTGAGAAAGGCGATAAGGATGAGGTTGAGAAGTTTATCGAGGAGCTTAGATCCCGGCATCTAGAAGCATGTAGGCAGGCGATCGAAGATCGGAAATTATGCGAGGAGGTTATGAGGAGGGAGGCTGAGGAGATGGACGAGCTTAGGAAGCTCTTATCCGTGATAGCTTATCTTAGAGAGGTTACGCCTAGGATAAGGGATTACGCATTATCCTTCGGCGAGAGGTTATCTACGAGGATATTCTGGGGATCTCTTATCGATCAAGGCTTGAAGGCTGAGTATCTTAGAGGCTGGGAGGCTGGAATATTTACGAACGATAATTTTGGGGATGCTCGACCCTTAACAACGCTAACCTATCAAGAGGTTAGGAAGAGGCTTATACCCCTCATGGAAAGGGGTGTGACACCTGTTGTTACGGGGTTCATCGCGGCGACCCCCGACGGCGTGGTAACAACCCTTGGAAGAGGAGGATCCGATTATACCGCTACGATAATTGGAGCGGCTTTAAAGGTCGATGAAGTGATCCTCTGGAAGGATGTCGATGGCGTCATGACGGCCGACCCCAAGCTCATCCCCGAAGCACGACCGATCCCGAGAATGTCCTACGAGGAGGTTATGGAGCTAGCATATTTCGGAGCAAAAGTTATTCATCCGCTCGCTCTTGAGGCGGCGGCTAAAGAAGGAATACCTGTTAGGGTGAAGAACTTCTATAACCCATCTGCCTCCGGAACTCTGATAACTAGAGAGGCTGAGAAGGATACTGTCAAGGCGTTAACGATGATAAGGGATGCTGCGATAATCCTCGCCAGCGGAACCGGGATAGTGGAGACTCCAACGGCGAATATCAGGCTATTGGACTTATTGAGCAAGCTAGGGATACAGGTCATAATGCTCTCCCAAGCATCTTCGCAGGCAAATATCTCTATAGCAATACCTAGAAGAGATCTGGAAAAAGCGATAAAGGCTATCCGAAGAGAGTTTCCAGCCGATGAGGTTAGAATAGACTATGAGGAGGGTATATGCGTGATAGCAGTTATAGGATCTGGGATGAGGGGGAGGCCGGGCGTCGCCGCCAAGATATTCAACGCCGTCGCGAAAGAGGGGATAAACATAAGGATGATCTCCCAAGGCTCATCCGAGCTAAATATCTCATTCGCGGTAAAGGAGGAGGATGGGTTAAAAGCCTTAAAGGCAATCCATAAGGCTTTTAACCTAAATGCGTAGCCTTCAAGACAGCCTTCCCCAAAGCTCGAGGAGGGTTAGAGTATGGATAGGATTAGGGTAGCCTTATTGGGAGCAACCGGGATGGTCGGCCAGAGATTCGTCAAACTACTTGCAAACCATGAAATGTTCGAGCTTACAGTCTTAGCAGCCTCTCCAAGATCCGCTGGGAAGAAGTACAGGGATGCAGTCCACTGGTGCATCGAGGGGGATCTTCCCGAAGAAGTCGCAGATATGAAGGTCGTGAGGGTGGGGGTGGAGGATGTAAGGAGGGAGGATGAGGTTGATCTAGTCTTCTCCGCAGTCCCCTCGGAGGTCGCGAAGACTATTGAGGCGGAGTTTGCAAAAGCTGGGATACCAGTCATCAGCGATGCGAGCGCATATCGCATGGAGGAGGATGTCCCGATACTGATAGGAGAGGTTAATCCAGATCATCTAAAGCTCGTCAGAAAGCAGGCTCGGAGAGGATGGAAAGCATTCATAGTAACCAGCCCAAACTGCACATCCAACGCCCTCATCCTAGCCTTGAAACCTTTAAAGGATCGGTTCGGGATTCGGCGAGTCCTAGTATCGACCATGCAGGCGCTTTCGGGGGCAGGCTGGACAGGCGTCCCCTCCATGGCGATAACCGATAACGTCATACCATATATCCGGAATGAGGAGGAGAAGGTTGAGAGGGAGGCTCTAAAGATCCTAGGAAGATTCGATGGAGAGAAGATCATCCCGGCAGATATCAAGATCTCCGCAAGCTGCCATAGGGTAAATGTTCTCGAAGGCCATCTAGAAGCCGTCTTCGTAGAGCTAGAATCCAACGCCGATCCCGAAGAAGTCAAGGAAGCTATGAGGAATTTTAAGGGCAGACCGCAGGAACTCATGCTTCCGACGGCGCCCAAGCAGCCGATAATAGTTAGAGATGAGCCGGATAGACCTCAGCCCAGGCTTGATAGATATGCTGGTGGAGGAATGTCTATAGTTGTTGGTAGGATTAGAAAAGACCCGGTCCTAGAAAACGGTATAAAATTCCTAGTTCTAGGCCATAACACCATTCGAGGAGCTGCCGGAAACGCCGTTCTCAACGCAGAGCTTGTAGTTAAGGAAGGATATATCTAGCCTATTCCTCTCTCCTAACTTGGATTATTTTGATTAGATGTACGGGTTCTTCCCGCATACCATAGGTAAGCACTATTATTGGCTCACTGAAGCCCATCTCGCTTCTCACGAGCTTCTGCTCGAGCTCCGTTAATCCTTCTTCATAGCTCCTCGCCTCGCTTTCGATCGTCTCTATTCCCCGTATAAGCGTGAGCTTTCTTAAGGTTCTCTTATTTGGCGATGCTGAGATTATTGGGCATAGAGGTTTGAAGCTCGCTATCCTCTCAGCGGTCTTCCCGGAGACAGTATAGACGGCGATCACGGCATTAAGAGATTCGGCGAGCGAGACTATGCCGGATGCAAACCTATCGCGTATATCCTCCTCTTTAGCAAGCCTTCTTTTTGGCGGAGATATCCTCGGCTCATATCTCTCTATTATCTTGGCCAGCCATCTAACCGCCTCTACCGGATATCTGCCGATAGCGGTCTCGCTCGTCAGCATCAATACATCGACGCCCTCCGAGAGAGCTGTAACTATATCAACTATCTCGCTTCTACTCGGAACAGGATTCTCTATCATGGAGCTTAGAAGCTGGGTCGCGACTATCACGGGCTTGCCGCGATCAATACATGCTTCTATAATCTCCTCCTGCAGCCTCGGAACCTCCTCGAGGGGGAAGTGCATTCCGAGATCTCCTCTAGCAACTAATATCGCGTCAGCTGCATCGACTATCTCTCTAAGCCTTCTGACAGCGGCTGGAACCTCGATCTTAGCTATTATCGATATATGCTCCGCGTTAAGCGATAAGAGTATCCCACGTAGCATCGATATATCCTCAACACCCCTCACGTAGCTTAATCCGATGTAGTCAAACTCCTCGGAGACGGCGAACTTTATGATCTCGATCTCCCTGCTGCTTATAGTTGGTAGATCAAGACCCTTACCCTGGATAACTAGGGTCTTTCTAGAGCTTATCCTCGCATCCGTCAACGCTCTGAGGGTGGCTTCATTACCCGATGCTGACTCGACTCTGAAGGCGACTAGACCATCATCCATCAGGATTACATGACCTTTCCTAAGAGCCTTCAAGGCGACCTCATTAGGCAGGGGAATTACCTTTTCGGCCCCGCCCCTACTCCTCTCCAGCAAAACAAGCTTAACAGTCTCTCCGGACCTAACCTCGATCGGCTCATCGATCAAGCCGAGCCTAACCGATGGCCCAGGCAGATCTCCTATAAGAGCGAAATGTAATCCCAGCTCGTCCTCAAGCTCTCTGACAGTCTTAACGATCTCGCGCCATTCATCCATAGTCCCATGACTAAAGTTTATCCTAAAGATCCGCGCCCCGGCTAAAGCCATCTCCCTTATGATCGATGGATCCTTGCTAGTCCTGCCTATCGTAACGGCTATCTTCGTCTTAGCCATCCCCGAGAAAGAGGATGCCTATCCAGGCCTTAAATAGGTTGCTCATTTGACATCGCTATCGGAGTTACGATTCTCGAAGCCTATCTTCCAATATTTTCGCGAGAACAGCTTAATAATGGCTTCCAACCACTCTTGGAAGAGCTTGAGACTTGAAGAGCTTGTTAGGGAGATAGTCGAGGATTCCTCGAGCGGTGCTGCTCAGCTTACGATTAAAGCCGCTAATCTATATCTAAAGCTTCTCGAGGGTAAGCCCAGCCTCAGACATATCAGAAGGCTGACGAAGATGCTTGCAGCAGCAAGACCTAGCATGCCATCGATCGCGAATATAGCATACAGGATTGAGAGGCTGATTTCCGAGCATCTATCAAGGGGGATAGGGCTTGAGGAGGCAGTCGAGAATTCTGTTAGGATGACTATAGGCGAGTATCAGGATAGCTTGAGGATGGTCGTCCAAAACTCGATAGATATCCTCTCGAGATATGACCGCATCCTAGTCCATAGCTATAGCTCGACCGTGGCTAGGGCGATCGAGGAGTGTGGGAGGCTAAGGGTTTACGTTACCGAGTCTCGGCCTGGCTATGAGGGAAGAACTCTTGCTGAAAGGCTTGCGAGAAAGGGGCTTAGAGTTACCTTGCTAATCGATGCAGCGGCCGCATACGCCCTCGAAAGGGAGATGATAGACGCCGTGGTGATCGGATGCGATGCGATACTCGACGACTGCTCGATAGCGAATAAGGTCGGCTCTAAGATGATAGCATTAGCGGCGAAGCAGCTAGAGATCCCGGTAAATGTGATCACCGACCTATGGAAGATCGCCGTCCAAGGATTTTCTCTCGAAGAACATTCCCCCAAGGAGGTCTATGCTGGAATGGAGAAGATAAGCGTGCTAAACCCCTATTTCGAGATCGTTCCATCAGAGCTGATAAGCATCTTCATAACCGAGGAGGGTAAGCTCGATAAGCGGCAACTCTTAATAAAGCTAGAGGAATTTTGGAGAAAGCTTATACCTGAGAAAAAGCTGAAGAGGCGCGGCTTAGCGAATCTATAGAGGGGTTATAAGGGGCAGATTTATCAGCTAGAATTTACCGGATAAAGGTATGCTAAGCTATCCCGTAATCGCCCTGAACTTCAAGACATATCTCGAGTCTATAGGCGAGAACTCTGTTAGGCTCGCGAAGATAGCGGAGGACGTAGCGAAGGAACATGGTATAACGATAATCGTCGCGCCGCCGCTTCTAGATCTGGAGAAGGTCGTGAAGGAGGTTGAGATACCGGTCTTCGCTCAGCATGTCGATCCGTATAAGCCTGGAAGCCATACGGGCTCGATAATAGCGGAGGATGTTAAGGCTATTGGAGCCGCGGGATCCATAGTGAATCATTCGGAGCATAGGCTCCTCCTAGCGGATATAGGGATGGTCTTGGAAAGGCTTAGGGAAAATAAGCTAATCTCATTACTCTGCACGGATACGGTTGAGACGACTAAGGCTGGGGCTGCTCTCGGACCAGATATGCTGGCTATAGAGCCTCCGGAGCTTATCGGAACAGGGATTCCGGTCTCGAAGGCTAAGCCTGAGGTTGTTACCGGGGCGGTGGAGGCCGTCAAGAAAATCAATCCATCGGTCCATATTCTCTGCGGCGCAGGCATCTCGACTGGAGATGATGTAGCGAAGGCGATCGAGCTTGGAACTGAGGGAGTCCTCCTAGCAAGCGCATACGTCAAGGCAAAGGATCCGAAGAAGGTCTTATCGGAGATGGCCGAAGCCGCTCTAAAAGCCTGGGAGAGCAGACGCGTCTAAGCCCAGCTTCGCGAATATACTCTAATCTCCCCCTTTTCATCTAGGCTGAGGAGAGGATAGTCTATATATGGTGAGCCATCTGCATAACTTGATAAAATGAGCGTATCGGCTACCAAGAAGTTTGAGAATTTTTCAGCCTGGTTCGACGACCTGATACTTAAGGCTAGGATAGCTGATAACAGGTTTCCGGTGAAGGGCTTCGTCGTCTATATGGAGAATGGGGCCTTCATAATGGATCAGATAAAGAATCTTCTAGAGCGGGAGCTTGAGAAGACGGGCCATAAGAGGATGTATTTCCCGCTTGTTACAAGCGAGGATCTCTTCAGAAGGGAGGCCGAGCATATCAAGGGGTTCTCTAAGGAGGTCTTCGTGATAGATCAGGGCTCGGGCGAGCAGAAGCTTATCATAAGACCGACTTCCGAGACGATAATGTATCCCATGTTTAAGCTCTGGATTCGGAGCCATGCCGATCTGCCGCTGAAGGTCTATCAAAGCGTTAATGTTTATCGGAGGGAGACTAAGGCGACTAGAGCGCTTTACCGGGTTAGGGAGATACCTTGGAATGAGGCTCATACGGTTCATGAAAGCCCCAGCGATGCGGAGAAACAGATTCGAGAAGCCTTAGAAATCTATCAGAGGGTTTTGAGGAGGCTCGGGATAGGCTACATGATCTTCAAGAGACCTGACTTCGATAAGTTCGCTGGAGCGGTCTACTCCCTCGCATTCGATGCATGGAATCCGGATGGTAAGGTGAATCAGGTTGCGACCATACATAATCTTGGAAAGAACTTCGCCAAAGCCTACGAGATAGAGTTTGAGAAGAGGGATGGAAGCCGCGGAATCGCATATCAAACCTGCTACGGCTTCGGGT
>Ga0190313_1000471_pt1 | contig 24222 bp, 16 predicted proteins | sample 4870071011_MG_FD_169989 | JGI IMG/M metagenome (GOLD analysis project Ga0190313, IMG submission 169989) | Hydrothermal vent sediment bacterial communities from Southern Trench, Guaymas Basin, Mexico - 4870-07-10-11_MG | ecosystem: Environmental > Aquatic > Marine > Hydrothermal vents > Sediment ... | reverse complement strand
CATCGCTGGGCTCCACGAAAACTGCACCACACAAACTGCATTGTCTCGCATCGGCATCAAGCCAAGTACCGCATGAACTGCATTTAACTTTTCCTACCTCAAATATTGTTCCACACTTCGGACATTTGGTTGCATCCGCGGGAATAAGAGCACCACAAACACCGCACTCCACAAGATTCTCCGCCTCTTTCTTGTAGATTGACCTAGCCGCAAGGATTATCACCAGTATAACTACCACTGCTATTATAATCACCAGCATCCACCACTGGAGCCAAGGCAATCCCGGTATTATTCCTGGTGAGGATATTACTCCTACAACACTCGTCGGACTTGTATGTCGTATAAGATAAATCCTATCTGTTCCTCGTATATAATACACATCTATCCTCATTTCTCCATAAGTCTTCGGAGTGTATCTAAGTGTTGCTAATCCCGTGTTGAGGGGTACATCAGCAGTATCTATCTGCCTATTATTAATATATATAGCTACTTTGAGTGAGGTTATGGATTTTCCTGTATACAATGATGTCAATGATGTTGATGATATGTTAAGATTGTATACTTTTATAACCACCACAATCTCATTGTCCATAGGAATTATTCTCTGGTTACCTTTTATTTCCATATTTTCTGCACTTACCGTGTCTATAGATGCGCTAAGCTTAGGTATATTTACATAAAGATGCGTTTCAAAGTAGTTGTTTGTAGCTGATATGTCATATCCTCCACTCACATCTTCTCCTTTTTCCTTAAGTATATTTTCCTGGTCTACTATGACTACTATCTTATGCTCTCCAGCTTCTTTTATTTTCGGCAGATCTTTATCAGACAGTAATATTTCAACGCTCTGTCCTATTCTGGGTATATTCACATACCCCGTATAGAGTATTTCATCCTCTCCCTTGAATACATCCTTTATCACTAAAGTCACATTACTTATTAGATAATATTCTGGAGTTTCTTTCCATATAGTATCCGTAGGATCCGTACCTCCTTTGTTTGAGATATATATGCTTATACTGTAGGGATAACATTCAGCCATGTGACTATCATTGCTCTTTCCATCGTTCTCCACTATTTTAACACTAACTATATCCAAATCAGGTCTTTCCTTAACCGTCAAGACTCTTGTTCCAAGGAAATAAATATAAGGCGATAGCTCTGATGTCGTTAAAGTTATATTATACGATAGAAGTATAGATTGCTGTCCCTGCATAATATTCGGGAAATCCTTTGTCATGTTTATATTAAAGTATATACTAGTCGTTTGTCCTTGGGATAGGGATGTCTTTCCGCTGTAGTAAACCTGTCCTGTTGAGAATTCAAGACTAACATTCAGATTGTTTATATCTGTGTTATACGGAATTACTCCCACTGTTATGTTTATTATCGTTCCGTTAATAGCTATATTGGGCGCCGATACACTGACAGATAAATATGTAAGTGTCTTCACATTTATATTTTTAGAGTTGTTGGCCTCGTTGAACTCATTAACATAGTTGTCAGGATCAACTACTATCAAAAAGCTGTAGCTTTTTGCATAGGGAACATAAACATACAGGTCCGCTGTAAGTTTTTCTCCTGTCAGATTTGCCTGTCTTTTATCCAGAAGATCTTGAGTTAAGGCATCGTAGACCGCAACATAAACATTTGTCGGATTAAGTCCCTGATAACCGACATCCACCTCCACATTCAGTTTAACATATCCACTTTGTATATCACTCGCAAACGATACATTTACATTTTCAACGAAATAATCTATGCTTCCTTCAAGAACTTCAAATTGATACTCGTAATAGTTATTCGTTTGGTCATAGTCCCAGAAGTTGTGAACATCCACCGTGACGGTATGAGTGCCTGATGCCTGAGCAAGGAAAGATACAGTAGTATCATTGTAACCTCCACCGTTCACCGATACATAAAAGGTATCTTCATAGGCCGTATATCCAGGTCCAGTTATCTTTATGTGCACAGGAGCATAAGAGTTCTCATTGCCATAATTTCTTATTCTTACAGTTACAGAAATTGTGTTTCCTACTGCTGGATACGGAGAATGCTCAAAGTAGTTAGGATCAGGTGCAAAATCAACATCTGGATATATTGTGATTGCTGTTGAAAGCTCATTATCAGTTAAGGGCGATTCGTGCACATTAAGGGCGCCAGCCTGAGCAATCATAGTATAGTTGCCTGGAGGGAAAGATACTGTCCATGTGAAGCTAACGGCCCTCGGCGGACCAACATTTAATGTAATTGTTTTATTCCCTACCTCCGTAATTGATATCCCATTTGATATTTTTAAACTAACCCAAACATCTCCTGCATTTGCATTTTCACAATAGACATAAACGGTTGAAGTAACATTTCTACCAGATACCAATGGTCCTCCGGGTTCTATACTCATAACTTTCAAATTGGGAATTGTCGCCTCAGTTTCTACATCAACATCAAGATAATTGAATCTACTGTCAAGGTAAGGGAAATGAGCAAACGAGCCGTTGGCGTATCCTATTTCGTTACCCATATCAATCGCTTTAAATTTATAGTTTCCCGTGTACCAAGAGTTCGGATAGGATGACTGAGATAAAATATCCGTAAGAAGAGGCAGAATGGCATAATCATTTGATGTGATATTTCTTATTGTTGCACCCGCCACCAATCCCTCATTGTACATATTCTGATTTATTGTATTTATCGTTGATTGTTCCGTTGCATTCGTAGATTCTGCAACAACTTCTATTCCATTTATGGGATTTCCATTAATATCCAGAACTCTTATCCTCGCATATCTAAATATGTATATCTTAGATGTTGTATCTTCCACCATATATGGGGGACTCTGAGGATTTTCAACGGGCGTCTCCGTATTATCTACGGTAAGATTCGCTATATAAACTTCGGCGCCATTCCTTATATAGATGGCGTTATGATGTGATCTATCAGCATCGCTTGTGTAATCCGCATCTATGTGCACATTGAATCCATATATTGTAGAGGAATCTGCAACCCAATGAAATCTGTCCTTGCCATATATAGCGTATACATCAGCAACATAAACATCAAATTCAATGTCATACACAGTATAGGTACCATTCGTTGTGGCCCCTGCTTCTAGATAGAGATTTCCATTAACTAAATCTCCTACAGTTGCTCCCAGAGTATCTATATTCACTGTATAGTTGACCCATGTTTGTGTGGTATAATTAGGCACGAACCCCAGCATAACTTTGTTAGTACCGTATATCAAATTAATCATTGAGCTTGAATCGTACGAAGAATCTGCTTGCATCTTCACTTTAACCTTTAAACTGTAAATAGGAGATGTTTCATAGCCTGGAAGGTTTGTAGTAGCATCGGAGATTATTTTATCTGATGTGGAATCTACTGTTATAGGCTTTGTAGGGGATGTACTTGTTACAGTGCCTACATACTGCGGAGATACAACTTCGTGTTCAAATAAATTATAGAACGATGTATCTACAATATATGCCGTGGATGACACAAACTTTACGCTTGGTCCATCATCAAAATAGTCCGGATCACTTATGGATGATGGTAGAGTATCAAGTGGTTTGAACTCACTTCCTTTTATAAGAACATTATTCGTACCTATCACGGTGAAATTTCCCGGAAATTGTATGGTACTATTCACTATTTTAACATCAATAGCGTTCTTTATTGTAACATCCAAGTAGGGATAAGGTTCTATAAGGTTTGTGGATACCGTTAGTTTTGCATTGTACATATACAGCTTTCCCTGAACAGTCATATTTATGTCTTTCTTATTTATATCTTTTAGGAAGTACAATGTGGCATTTCTTATTATAAGTTCCCCATCACTGGCCACTATTACATTTACCATAACGCCATATCTACCTTTCTCGCCCGTAATAGGATCAATTGTTGTTTCATTTATTTCAACAGTTCCATTTATGACCCATTCTGCGCGGGTGCCTTTGTCATTCGATGTAAAATTTATGTCCTTTAATGTGGCACCAACAAACTGTAAGCCAACCGGTATACATAGCAGGAGAGCCAGCATCACCACCACAGCTCTTTTCATGTATCAACACCTCTGGTTATGACATAGGTATCCACATATATATATGTTGCGTTTCGCTTCGTAAGGTTAGAAGATGAATCAAAAAATTTATATCAAAAGTCCTAATTTAGGAATGGAGGTGCATAGAGATGAAAATCAAATCAGAACTCCGTGACCTGCTGGAGATAAACAATCTTCTCCTGACGCTGGTTTCCGAGGCAAAGTTTGAGTTTAAAAAAGATGGCCTTTCTGTGAGCGCTGTTGACCCATCACATGTAGCTATGATTGTAATAAATGTATCCAAGGATGGTTTTCTGGAATATGATGTAGAGGAGGATACAGAAGTGGGCATAGATCTTGACAAAATGAAAGAAATTCTAAAACTGGGTTCTAAAGGAGATGTCGTTGATATAACCCTTGAGGACTCACGTCTTACCTATGCCATAGGCGATCTGACCACCAGTATGAGCACAATAGACACATCCGGAATGAGCATACCTAAGGTTCCTGAACTTTCTCTTCCAGCGAGGGCAGTGGTACCCCTTGAGGATTTTGAATTGGCTTTGAAATCTGCACACCGATTCTCAGACCATATAGTAATTAAAATTACTCCTCAAAGTTTTGAAATGTATTCCGAAGGAGAGAGCGACGCGACGAGGATGGTTTTGGCGAAGGAAAAAGTCAGAGAACTTGATTGCGAAGAGGAAGTAAGAAGTATATATCCCATAGAATATCTTGTGAAACTCGTGAAACACATAGATACTGCGGATTTCATAACGGTAAGTATGAGCACTGATTATCCCATAAAAATAGATTTTGAGATAGTAAAGGGCCACGGTACTGCCAGTTTTCTACTGGCTCCGAGAATAGAGGAGTGATTTTTCAGAACCAACTATCCAAACTTTTCTGTTTCATAATCTTTTCAAGTTTTTTGAGTTTTTCTAAAGCACTCTTTACTCTGTCCTCCGAAAAATCTCTCTCATCACATAGGAAGCGGATAACTTTTTCCTCATCAACCCCTTTCCAGACAAGTTTGTAGTTATCTGTGACCTCTGGATTCAGAAATATCTCTCTGACCTCCTGCCAATAAGGTATATCATAATTTTTCACTTTCAAAATTTCTTCAAGAGTTCCGTACTTTTTTATGAGATTCAGGGCGGTTTTAGGCCCTACCCCCTTCACCCCTTCATTGTAGTCTGTGCCTATGAGTATTCCTATATCAACAAGCTGCTCTCTCGTTATGCCCAAATTTTTGAGATTTTCTTCCAGCAATATCTCCTCTGGCTTTACATCTATATAAACCTTTTTGCGCGGCAATTTTCTTTTGCCCGTTATGGTCAAATTCCTTATTAGTGTAGGTGCGCCGAAAAGCAAGGAATCATAATCCTGTGATGCGGCAGCATACACATCGCCCCTCTTCGCCATGTAGGCGGCTTGAGCCTCTCCTTCTGAGGGAGCTTGAACCCAAGGTATTCCCATATATTCAATCAGTTTAATTGCATCATTAACCATTTCTTTAGTTAGAAAGGTTGCTTGTTGCGCTTTCATTCTCGCTCTCTCAAAATCTCCTTCCTTCAATGCTTTTTCCCATTCCTCCAGCGCCGCGGTCCTAATTTCTGCTCTTTCCTCTATCGTCCTTCTTTTCAGTTCGGGAGGCTTTCCATCAACCACATAAACGGGTTTTATTCCTTCATTAATAATATTAGCAGTTCTGTATAGCAAACCCGATAAGTGGGAAGTTATTCTGCCCCTAGAATCCATAAGAGGCGTGCCATCCGGCTGCCTTATTATCGCTAGAAATTGATAGAGCGTGTTGTACATATCTATGGCTATCGCTTTGCCCTCAAAATCCTTTATTTCTCTTGAATGCACTACAAGCAGGTCTCCTATAGCTACTCCCATACAATGGTGGAGTTGGAATAAATAGATTAACTTTTCGTTCTAAGAGGATCCAACGCCAAATTTAAGTATATCCTACTTATACATCAATTGAATGAGACTATGGCCTATAGCAATTTGCATACTAATAATAACGGTAAGCTTTCAATATGTTGAGGGGATTTCAACTACAAAAAATGTTGGAATTACATGGAGTTACGAAAAATTGTACAACGCGGATGTAATTCTTAATCTCCCCACCAATATGATGATTTCCCAAGACATTGATAACGATGGTGTATCCGACAAAATATTCGTATCTCCTCAATCAAGAAAGGTATTGATTCAATACTCTTCTGGAAATGCTGTTGTTCTTGGAGAAAACAACGGATTAGAAATACCAGTATGGGTTTGCGTAGGAGATGTTGATGCAGATGGTTTTGAAGAACTCATAGTGGGCAGCCATAATCAATCTTCGGTAGCTGCCGTACCCGACGGGATAAAGGATAGAGTTCTTATCTACGATTTACCTGTACAGCAGAATTCACAGCCTGTATATAATGTAAAAATAGAGTCTTTTAACGAGGGGGGTAAAGCAGCAGCTATCAGTAGCATAATTGTGGGAAATTTCTCGGGAGATGGATACGATATCGCCGTGAGCGTATATGTGGATGGCGATAACGGCAGGATTGAAATATACGATGGCCCTATATATACTGGAATAATACCAGCAAAATTGATAAAAACTTCAAAGGGGAATAAATACATAAAGTTGGGTGATGACAATAACGATGGCTTAAACGACATATATGTTCTCTGCTCAATAGACAAGAAAGTGGAAGTTTACTATAAAATACAGAATGTCATTTCCGATGCGCCAAATAAAGTATACGATACACAACACAACCCACTTTGTTTTGAAATATATAATAACACTTCAAAATTTTTAGCCATACTTAGCGATACTATTCTCAAAATCTACTGGAATTTCAATACCCCAGTTGATTACAATATAGGCGGAAAGTGGATGGAAGTAAATGATTTCAATTTAGATGGCCAAGATGAAATAGGGATAATAGGATTTTCAAATAGAATTTTCTCTATAAATTACTACGATTTGAATATTAATTTGCTCGCTAGGAGTTATTTGGGAATTCCTTTCTCATTTTTTCACTACTCTGATGAAAATATATATCTTTGCGGACAATATATGACTATTGGAATTCATTACAAAAACATCAAAAATTTTGTGGCTATGGCTTCGTGGGAATTTGCCTCCATTTACGACCCTCTCGGAATGGATATAGAATATGGAGAATATTATATATGGAATTCAACAACAGTTTCCGTAGTAAAGAAACTCTCGCGAGAAACATACAGTATAAATGTTTCAAATCTTTTGGTGATTAACGAGACCTCCTTCGGAGTTCTTTACAATGATACTCTTTTCTTAATAAACAGAAATACGGGAAATCTCTCATCAATATTTACAGGAAACAACTCATCGGATATACAAAGTATAAATTACGATAATTTCAATATATGTATCTCACACATCAATGGAAATTTGACATTCATAAATTCCAGTACGCTCAACACCACTGTCATTTCATCACCTGCAGCCTATAAAATATCTTCAATAAGCAATTATATTTGTGGAATAAATTCTGCGCATGTCTGGCTTCTAAACACATCCTCAGGAAACATATCATCCTATCCGTTAAAAAATATGAGTATTATCAGAACGGCCGGGATCGCTGGAAAATATTATGTTATTGTCGGAAACTCCACGGATATATACTTCTACCATATATCGGAAGATTCCCTTTTGCCCGAAAAGCATTACCAAACATACTCAATTAAAGATTTTGAAATAGGTGATTTCAACGACGATGGATGCAAAGAAATAATTATTCTCTATCCTAGAAAAATTGCTGTAATTTTGTGGGAGAACCTAACTGTCTGGAGAGAGTACCTTTGTATGATAAATGCCACCTATATGGATTTGGGGGATCTTAACTCCAACGGAAGATTATCTGTGAGCATTCTATCAAAGAGTCCATCTCTGCCCAGCATACTTCAAGCATGGGAGTTTGAGAATCTTCCACCTGTCGCTGTTATAAATTCCTCTGATATTGTTATTGAAAATACCACAGTATTTTTAGATGGTAGCGGTTCCTATGATCAGTATTCGGATATAGGTAATTTGAACTTCACATGGTACTTGTTGAACAATACAACTTGGATTTTTTTATCGCATAACAAAAACGCAACAATTACATTCAAAACACAGGGGGTATATACCATAATGCTTTCCGTTAAGGATGATGAGGGGTTGTATAGTAATTCCACAAAAAACATAACTGTACTTGATTCCGTGCCTACCGTTGATTTCTCCTTTTCTCCCCAGAACAGCACTGAAGGTAACCTTGTCCATTTTTACGCACGATGCAAATCATATGATCCAATAGTAAACTATTCTTGGAAGATAGAAAACAAAATCATGTATGGTGAGAGCGTTGATTATAAATTCGTGCAGAACGGAACATACGAGGTTACTCTTACGGTTATAGATTCAGACGGTAGTGTTAATTCAACTAGCAAATTTATATTCATAAAGGATTCTTCTCCCACATTGCTGGGAATAACCTATCAACCGAGTAATCCTGTGGAAGGAAATACTATAGTTTTCAATTGCTCTTGGTCCTCATACGATACAATCTCCTCCGTATTCTGGGAATTCGGTGATGGATCTATTGGGGAGGGAACATCTGTGACTCATACATATTCAAAAAATGGTACATATTTGATTAAGGTTGAGATTGTTGATTCGGATGGTTCCACAGCAAATGGTAGCATAACCATAAATGTTTTAGACTCATCCCCATCCGTAAACATTGAAGGAAAAAGTAGGGCGAAGGAAGATGATGATGTGCGTTTCTATGTGAACATAACTACCGTAGATCCTATAATCTCCGTGGAGTGGGATTTCAACTATTCTGGAAATTTCACTTCTGAGGCGAAAGGATTCAACACCACCCACATTTTCACGGAATCAGGTATGTATACGATAGCTGTTAAAGTTGTTGATTCAGACGGCTCCGAGGTAATTACCACGAAAAACATTGAAATTGTAAATGTTCCGCCTCAAGCCAATTTCATAATTACTTATCAAAAGGGAAACATATTCAGGTTTGATGCTTCTCCGACAGAAGATACACCATCTGATTTGCCTTTACTTAACTACACATGGGACTTTGGCGATGGAAGTATTGGCTACGGAAAGGTCGTTGAACATATATACAATGATTCTGGAAAATACTATGTTTCTCTTCGGGTTGTGGATGATGATGGTTCATTCTCCACATATGGAATATATGTATATGTAAACATTACAGAAAGTGGAAATGTCTTCCCATACTTAATACCACCTGCCGTTCTCATACCTATACTACTAATAATTCTGCTTGCAGGCAGAGGAAAAATAGAGGATATATACCTAATTCATAGAAATGGCCTACTCCTCACTCATTATTCCAGCAAGATAAAACCTGCCACTGATGAAGATACCGTTAGTGCTATGCTTATAGCTATACTTGATTTTATAAAACATACATACAAAGATGAGAAAGAACAACTGAAAAGTGTTGAACTTCACGGAAAAAAGATGCTTATAGATAGGTTGAAATCCATATTCCTTGTTGTGGTATACAGAGGAAGAGCAGGCAAAATGATAAGATTAAAAATGAGAAAAACCCTGGAAGAAATCTGGGAAAAATACGGAGATATGCTTGAAAACTGGGATGGCGATATGGAAAAAGTTAGAGGGATAGGTGATATAGTGCGTAAGTTGTGGAAAATATAACTATTAAAGAAAAGTTTATATATGTTTATAGAGATTACTTCAGAGGTGATTGACCATGAAGGAGGTTCGCAGAATAAGGAAAGAGAAAGGTGCTGTGGTCGGACTTCCGCTGTACATACTAATCGCTGTAGTCGTGGCAGCGGTATCTTTAGCGGTTATACTGAGTTTTATGGTTAGCAAAGCGCCAACCGTTGCCAGCTGGGATATAATACCTCCAAAACTGTATTGTAAAACTGATAACACCACTGGCAAGGCTTATTTTGACCCCTCATTAAACAACAATACTGACCACGTAACAATAAAGGTGTACGACGAGAATGGTAATCCACTCAGCGGAGTACAGGTAAAAATTGAGGGCTGTGGAATACATGACGCCGATTTCACTAATGGTGTTGGAGTGGTTTCCTTCAATGTCAGCGGAGTATACTTGGATAAAAATGTGAACATAGATTACATAACAGTAACCTTTACTTATCAGGGAACACTTGGAGAAGAATCAAAGACTACATCTATACCAGTTATAAGGAAATGACATGGTTTCCATAAAATCTATAATTTTTTATATTATATTAATTTCCATTATTGCTCTCATATCTCTCGCTATAATACTTAATTTTGTTGTTCAAACTGCAGAGCGAAGCGAGGTTGTTGTGGAGTTTTATATTGGGGGAGAGAAAATTGATAAAATTATATGCACAAAAGTAGATGCAAACAATAATTCCTATTATGATTGCGAAAATAACCCATGTATTCTGGATGTTTTTGTGTATAAAGATGGGGAGGCGGCAAAAAATGTCTGGGTTATTTTAGATGGTTGTGGTATTAAATCTTCCCAAAAAACAAATGAAAAAGGTTACGCCTCATTTTCATTAAAGGGTCTTTATCTTCCATCCGGCATATCTAAGGATAAACTCACTGTTAAGGTCCTATCCCACGAATTTTATATAGATATTGTAAGGGGATGATTTATACATAGCCTCCAAAAAATCCGAGAAATATTAATAGAGATATCGCATAAACGACTGAGGATATTATGAGCATTATTCCCAAATCCATTTTATTCTGAACGGGATCATCGCCGTTCATTATGTTTCCGTGGAAGTATCCTGTTATTATGGTTGTGAGAAATAGGTATATTACCATTATTATAGAGAATACATATGCACTGGTGTGCTTAATTTTCAAAAATCCGACTGCGAACGGTGATTCAGAGGGTATTAGTGGTGTTATCTGTTCTAGTCTACCGAGAATCACCGAGTAAAGAACGAGCGTAACCGCGATGGTTATGGGTGCGAAGAATAGTGATGTTAGCCTCATCATTCCTGTAGCACTAGCTAACCTATTCTTCATATCTCTCTCTATTCCCTTTAATTCCCTCAGATGCGTGGCGACGGAAGTTATTATATTTCCCGCGGTCTGCGGGTCCTTGTTTATCGCTTCCAAGGACACTTTCATACTAGTGTTTATCATCTTTGTGGATCTTTCCTTTAAAATACCGTCTCTTCCGAAAAGTATTTCTTCCACGCTTTTTCTGGTAGTTCTGAGAGAATAAAGTATTCTTCTGAAAAGAACCTCAACAGCAGTTCCCCTCATAAGTTTTACTACTTTCTTCATCGCACTCTCAAATGGTTCGCCCTCCGCTACCCTGCTTCCTATCTGGAAAAGGGCATCGGGAAAATCCTCATTCATAGCTATGAGGAAGTCGTGCTCGCTTTTGAGCGGAATGGATTGTACGAGGAGATATATAGCCAACGGTATTGATAAAGCCATAAGATAGTATATACTTGCTATCAAACTTCCAGCGTTAAGAATTCCTATATATATGAAGACCGCGGATATAACCAAACATATTGCTATAAGAATATATTTCTCATTCTTTTTTAATGGCATTTTGAGTTGCGGCGGTGTTGAAAGTACGGGCTTCTCTCCAACTATTTTTAATGCATACCAAAGCATAAAGAAAGGTATGAGAAAATCAAAAACCAACGCTATTGCCCAAGCGTATTCCTCACCCACAGGCATTATCGGGAGAAGCGAGGCGAGAAGAAGAGGAAGCATTACACCCAGTGAGAAGAGGAGCATCGTTGGGAAATACAGGGCGTCCGCGTAGGCAATTAGGTCTCTGCGCGATCCCTGCATCATTATTTCCGATGCCTTTTCCAGTATGTCTCTTCTTTCCTTTTCGTCGCTTCGGAGCGTGGAAGTTCTTATAGCGTATAACGCCCTCTTGAAGCTATCGTTCCACTTACCCCACTCGTACGAAAACTCCATAAACGCCTCCTCAACGCTATCAGTTTCACGAAGATATATTTTCCATAGAACTTTTTTCAAATCGCTGGATAAAGGCTCATCTAAATTCTCACTGGCGAAGGCCACAGCCCTCTCCAAAGAAGGAGTTAGATAGAGGGACATGACAAGATAACTTATCGCCTCCGGCATATAGCCAAGGGTTTTTATCCTCATCTGCTTCGCTTTGGATAATGGATAATTTACAAGATACAGGTAAAAAACTGTCGGAAAGAGTACGGCAAAAATGGAAAAAGCAATTGTAGATATCAAATTATGGGTTATTATGAAAACTATAACTATCCCTAACATCATAAATGTGAAAAGAATTATAAAGAGTAACTGAGATGCAAAAAAAATCTGATATGGTTCCAGTCCTATTCTCGCAAATTTTATAGCTAAGGCGTAAGGATCGTTGTTATACTCATCCTCAACCTTTATAAGTTCGGTAAAGGCCTTTGTGTATTTTTTGTATGCCTTTATATATTCAACATCTTCTCTACCGTGTTCCGCCTGAACTTTCTCAAACTCCTCCTCTGCTTTCCTGTATCTTTTTCTCGCTTCGTCCAGTTTTTTCTTTCTCTCTTTCTCATATTTCTTTCTGAACTCCTCCGATTGTTTGGGAAATATTTCGTTTATTTTCAGACAAAGTTTTTCATAGAGTGTTTTGAAATCCATCTATCACCACCTTTTGAACCACTCCAGCCATTCCTCGTATATACGGCTGTATTCCACGACTCCCTCTTCCTCAACACTTTTCGCTATCAAAGACCACATTTTGTTGTTGGCTGCATTAACCCATCTCTCGCTGAGATATCTGAGATTTCCCGTGTCTTCCGCTCTCCTTACCAGCGCATCTTTTATCTTCGCTCGGAGCATTATGTTATTCAAAGCATCTTCGTAATCCATCCCCCACGATTCCGCTATGCTTTTTATAACTCTGCTCCCACTGAAAACAATCTCCGTTTCTCTAAGCACATTGTCCTTGGCATCGTAAACCACGAGGTCCTCAAAATCACCATCGCTGCCCTTTATATACTCGGATATCCGTACTACGCTCCTTATCTGACGGTGTATTCCGCTCGGTCTCGTGAATCCAACAACCACAACAACATCCGTGGCGTTGAACGACATTTTCGGAATCCCAATATCATAAACCACTCTTTCGTAAACGGCCCTGGGACTATTTCCGTGAATCGTTCCGAGCACTGAACTCCCGGCGGTTCCAGCGCGCATAGCCTCATAAAGAGTCTTCGCCTCCTTGCCCCTAACTTCTCCTATAACTATCGCGCTCTCTCCCAATCTCAGCGCCAATCTGAGAGCATCATCCATTGTGAGCTCAGCCGTCCCTCCAAATGTTGAACCGACCAGCATGGCAAGAACTTTATATCCCAATCGTTGGAGGTACTGCGTAGGAAGTTCTGGCGTATCCTCTATCACTATGATTCTCTGGCTCTGCGGAAATTCAAACATTATTGAGCTGAGCAATGAAGTTTTGCCTGCACCTCTGCTTCCAGTAATGAGCATGGTGGCGTTTCCATCTATGAGAAAAGAGAGAAGCGCTGCGGCGAAAGCTGTGGCACTTCCATAATAAACCAAGCGAAGTAGAGTCCAGGGTACGCGGGAATGTCTCCTAAAAGCGAACGACACCCCTCTCGGGCTAAGAGGTGGGCCAACCGCGGATACTCTCGTTTTAAACGCCTTTAAATCCATTTCCAGTAAGGGATGTGCCTCCGAGAAAGGTCTTCCACTTTCCATGCGGAACCGGGATATTAAGCTCCTGGCATCATCTTCGCTCAGCACCACATTCGTTATGAACTTCTCAGGTACATTTTTGGCTATTCCTCCTTGAAGTATAACATAGACATTGTTATAAGAGATCGGTGCATCCGCATATATATCCTGAATGTAAGGGTCTTTAAGAAGAATTTCCAGAATTCCGAAACCGCCTGTGTACTTCGCCAGAATCTTAGCCAACTTGTTTACAGTTTGCATCTCCTCCTCTCTGGTATTTCCTATATGCACCTTGTGATACTTCGCCAGTTTGTATATTATTCTCGCCCCCTCTTCCTGTATGTATCTCAAGGAGGTCTCTCCCTTCATCGCCTGCAGACCCTTAGGATATTCCGCCAATAGTTCCTTTCGGGCGAGCTCTATTAACATCACATGTTCTGGCTTTAAATGATACTCTTCGGGATCTATATAATAAAGACCCTCAGTCTCCGTGGGAAGGCGATAAAGGACGATGGGAACATTATCCACCTTATACCGATAAACCTCCTCCGCTCCGGGAATCTTCTCAAAGATTATCCATGAAGATGAGAAAACCGGGCGCATTCTATGATGTTTATCAAGAATTTCGTGTATTATTTCCATTATTTTTTTGCCGCTCACCTCGTAGGAAAGGTTCCTTATACGGGTAAGCAAGCTTAATTGTGTGGTTTCCTCATCTATCCTCATCTCCACCTTTATCCCTATCGTGGATAGCCATTCAATATACTTTTTCAAAACAAAGTTCAAATCCTGTATACTGGTTTCTCTGCAGGGTTTGCATCTCGCAGAGTATAGCGGCTCCCTCCCGAATCTATCAACTAAATAATAAAAGAAAGTTGGAAAATCCTCTATGGAATCTATGAAAACATTGTACAGGCGAGTAAATACCGTCTGAGGATTCAGAGGACATACGGGACATCTTAATTTCTTCTGGTCCTTCTCGGGAACATCGGAAAAATATTCCACTATCGGATTTCTAACGGCCAAATTCAACAGAACCCTGCCGAATTGGACCATACTTTGCAATGTGTGTACAGCATTTCCAAAATATTCAATAACCAAATACTTTTCCAAATCTATCAAATCCACATTTGGCTCTCTTGTTAAGGTTCTAAGAACCCTCCCAAAACATATACGATGCTTGAGAGTTCCGGGAGCCTTACACCTTCTGCACTCCGTTATTACCCATTTCTTGAGGTCTCCTTCCTCAACAATATCTCCCTCGCAGGGCTTTAACTTCTTTTTTCCAAGATCTTTTGGTATTTTTCTTCTCTTGGGAAGTTCCTTCTTTTCCTCTTCGGATAATAAGTCAAGTTTCTCGTGTGCCTCATCCATAGTGATATAATGAGCAACAAAGTATATAAAGATAACTGAGCAATTGCCCACAACCCTTTAATCTCAAAAACAATGGGTGATTCCTTAAGGGGCATGTAATCTTGCGAGCCCGCTCCCTCTGTTTCCATAGAAATAGTTGCGGTATATAGTGCAGTTTGTACAACCATCTAGTTTTATGGCATAATCCCTTATCCGGTTTAGGATTAAGGTACTATTCATCACAGACACATCATCATCTCCGAAAGTGAAAATGCGGTGTTCTCAATCACTATTAAAAAAATTAAAAACATTACAATTCTATGTTTCGTAAAATTCCTCATACTCACCCTCCTCCTTTCTGAACTTTTTCATAAACTTATCAACAACACTTTCTTTCATAGGTATTTTCCTCTCTTTCTCTTTTCTTTTCTTGTAGAAGAGGAATAGTATGAGGAGTATTATAAGAAGAATGATCAAAAGCCAGAGCCACCAAACAGCATGCCACCACGGCTCCACATATATTATGAACTTTACCTCCCTGAGATTTCCTACGGTATCGTATACCCTAACCTTCACCGTTATCTTATCTGGAATAACATCATTTCCCGGAATTCTGGCTGTATAAATATTTCCGCTCTTTTTGGGTATTATCGTTCTCTCAATACCTTCCGATTCGTATATTATCTCTACTTTACTTATACCATAATCATCGCTTGCGTTGATCTTTATAGGCACATCCGTGCCTTCCACAATGCTTTCGGGGTACAAAGGCTCCACCGCGGGTGGAGTTTTGTCCACGACGAATCTCATCGCTTCGTAATCATCCATAACATTTCCTGCTGAGTCCTTCGCACCTGTTATTCGGAGGATATAAATTCCCTCATCTAGATTGGCCGTGTTTATCTGTAGATAAAATTCCGAGGAAGATAACCTAAACATTGTAAATTTCTTATCGTTGAACATTATACTCACATTTTCAACATACTCGCTGAATCTAACCGTAATATTGAGCACCTGATTTCCGGGGTATATTCCCATATCCTCCACCAGTATCGGTTGTGGGTCTGCGGAGAAATACTTAACTGTAGGTTTTATGGTATCAATAATGAAATGCATCATATAACCTTCCATTTTATTTCCAACCATATCTTCTCCGTCGCTGATTACCAGTGTGTTGTTTCCATTTTCTGAGTCATAATCCACAATTAAAGTTCCAACCCATGTTCTGGAATCCGTCCAATCGCCTTGTATCTCTCTAATCTTTGATATTCCGTAAGCGACGGTAAGCGGAACGCTCCTGTTCATATCCTCGCTGAATGTTATGGTTATAGTGTAATTTCCAACCTTCAGAGGGGGTGCCTTGTTGAACATGATAGAAATAACCTGCGGGGGCATTGTATCCACTTCAAACTGAGTAGTGTATTCGCTCATCTCGTTACCCACAAGGTCTTTACCTCCTCCAACTTTCAGCACCATACTTCCCGATGGCATATCCTTGGTTATCTCCGTGGTCCCGCTCCAGTTCCTATCATCCACCCAGTTTCCGTTGAAATCGTATTCAATACCACTTGGTCCGTAAGTTACCTGTAACTGCGCGGATGTATTCATACTTTCATCAAATTCTATCTCTATTTTTAGCGTTCCTGGACCAACAGGAGGATTAGGATTGAATCTCACCGCCTTTACCTGCGGAGGTTCAGTATCAACGGGAACTATGTCAATAGTCTTTGTAGTTATTGCAGAGGGGATAAAAGATACATCGTTTCCAGCTACCGTTATACCGTCCACACTTATTTCTATCCAATCGTTAATATCTGCGGTTAAAGAGATTTTCAAAACCAAGAAATATACTTTTGTTTCGCCGCAGTTTATAGTAAGTGAAGAGGTGAAGGTTGCCGAATTTCCAGAAAATGTTTGCGATTCCACCAGCGTATCTGAGGTATCCCAGTATCCGTTTCCGTTTGTATCGTAGTAAAGAGATATTCTCTCAACATCAGCATCGGTGGCCTCAGTTCCCAAGGATAGTTTCATTTCCGTAGTTGCCAAAAAATCTCCTGTTTTGCCTATTCCTTCAAGATTTATTTTGAGAATATCATCTTCGTCTCCCTGCATCATTAACTGCGGGGATGTATCCTGACCCGTAACCACGAGAGCATTTACATTCTCACCACCGGGTGTTTCGGAATTTCCCGAAGTTATGTACCAGTCCTTTGCCTCATCCCCATCTACGGCGTTGGGAATAAGGGAAATGGATTCTCCAGATGACGGACAGGGTGCATAGCCGTTAAAACCATATCCGTTAAGTGTAAAGCTCACACCTGACGGGGGGGGATCAATATCCGAATTAGGTCCCCCATTTCCAAAGCCCACATAATCTATGTATGTATTCCCTATGTATATCAGAATGTCGTCTCCATCGTCATTTAAAACATCATAGCCGAAATTTGCGTAAAGGGTTGCTACACCATCAGCAAAATTATAATCATCCGTACCAGAACCAAAGTATATTATAAGGTAGGAATTGGGAGGCATATCGCCTATGACATCAGGAACCACATAGACATTTCCGTCCTGATCACTAATGCACAATCCCGATATTTTGATAGTATCCGTACCTGTGTTCACAATCTCAACCCATTCATTGTTTCCCGAACCATACGAAGATACCTCGTTTATTGTTAAATCAACATTGTATGTGTATTGAAGAGTTAAATCGTGAAGAATAGGAGTTTTGGTTGATGTGCCCTTAAAATTCACCCAGAACTGTACATACCTCTGTATGTTTGGCACACTTCCGCCATTACTTACCTGCTGCCACGAGCCCCAATTTGTGCCGTCCACGGATGTTCTCGCATAAACTGTGAGGGATGCCCCCGATGGTATATCGGCACTCCAACTCACCGTGCCGCTTAAAGGCGTGCTCTTTAGTTCGTATATCGGGGATGTCCAGTTACCTTCAGAGTAATAACTCTGATTAACCAATGTTGCTTGCATAGTTACTATCGCTTTATCGCTCATCCAAGTGCATGTAACAGGAGTATTTGTTATCTCTCCTCTGTAATCCCAATAACCGTTATTCCCATTCAGAGAAACAGCATCTAGAACCCCAATAAAATATACTCCTAAGTAATCTCCTGCTTGACAGGCCAAATTAACGGAATAGCTACTCTGCTGATTGGAAGGGGGGTCTATATCCTGCGATGTTGCAACTGCATAAAAGGTGTTCGCACCAGTTTGTCTAAGAACCTTAACTCTAAACGCTCCAGAACTATCGCCGACATTTATTGTTATTTGAGTTATTGTTCCTCCAACGGGCAACACAAACCTGCTATCTGCAAATATATCTGTGTATCCTGCCTCCCAATAATAATCTGGATCCGCAGATTCCAACGCACCAACATAGTATGTTCTGGTATACTTATCCAGCAAAAGGTCTCCCGGAGAGGATGAATAATCCAAATGATCCATAGTTCCGTTCAGAAAATCCTGCTGAGTAGTGGCAATTATTGTGTCACTAACTATACCACTCCCCCGCATAATAGGAAAATCCTTAATTATTCCAGATTGAAGTGATGCGCTAATAGGAATGATAAAAGATGCCAATACTAATGAAACTGCCACCGCTATGCTTCGGGTTTTCCGCATATAAATATCATGGCAAAGGAAGTATATAAAACTATCTTAGGCGTTGATCATCATGGCGTATCCTTCCCAATATTTATTTTACAATTCTTCAAATTTCTTAACGAACATTTCATATTCCATTTCATCGTAATATATATTTCTATCTTCCGTTTCTGCCTCACCCCTTTGATTATCCACAGGGTCGGAGCGTAAATATTTTTTGGTTGGAATAAAATTTCCCTGTATATCCGTATTCGCGATCATCCTGTAAGCATCCAGATTTCCAAAGTAAAAGGCACGATACTTTTCAGTATTTCTCCTAGCACCTCCGAAAGACAAATCGGCCGGTAACCAACCGTAGGGTGGAATATAAAACTCCGCCCAGTCATGAGGACTCGCTTTAATGGGTGATACGAACCATCCGCTCTGCCATCTGGCTGGAATTCCCAAAATTCTGCAGAGCGTTATGAAAAGTAGAGCTTGCATTCCGCAATCTCCTCTAAGCGATGTCGCTACGAATTCAGGTATGTTCTCATAAGTTGAATATTCTCTAACATAAGAATACCTTATGTTTCTCGTTATCCAGTCGTATATTCTTTTGGCTCTCAGATAAGGATTTCTTTCTTCTCCAGCAATATTCTCCGCCAACCTCCGAAGATAGGGGGTAAAGAGTATGTGCGGGGTTTTTTCACTCAAGTATTTATCCATCCCAGAAATATCCTCATCAATCTTGCCAATATCAACCTCTGTGTATCTCTCCGCCACGATGTACTCAAACTCAACCATATATTCCCTGCTTTCCGATTCAAAAAATATCGTTCTTTGATCAGTTGAATCATCGCTAATTTTAAAATTTTGGGGAAATGCATTTACCAATCTAACATTACTGAGAGGATAAATCTCCTTTGGGAATGGAAGCCACACCCGAAAAGGTCTGTCATCATATGCCTTTATTTTCAACTTTATACCTGCCCTAACTTTGTATTTCCTTCCCTTCCTCTCCTTTAGAATTCTGTCAATTGCGGAGTTAACAATCTTTCTTATATTTTCTCTTTCTTCATCTCTTCTGATTCTTCTCCTTTCCATTTCCGGGTTCAAGAAAAACAAATTGTGTATGAATCGTGAATAAAATCTCTCCTCTCCATCCATATACATCCTATCAACAAATCCGTGCTCTATAAGCGCATCCAACTCTTCATCTCTAAAACCTGCAATATTTTCACGAAGAAGTGCAAGGGCATCCTTACGCGTGTACGGAAAATCCTTCCTCAGCCTTTTCATTCTTTCTTTCTCATAGAGCAATCTGTTCCTCAGCAGTTCGGGAATATTCATTTCCAAATATTTATCAATCAACTTTTCCGCCACGGAAAAATTTCCCAGAAACACTTCCCGCTGCACATCCTCTGGAAGGCGGGAGATCAAACACTTCTCATACTCCATATCTCCAAAATGAATGTCCAGAAAATAAATCTTTCTGTTTGAAAGATGCGCTATGCAATGCATGAGTAAGTTTATATCAAAAGATGATATAAGGGGTTTCAATGAGAGTTGTAAAATACACTCCGACAGAAATAATCAAAATAAAAGAGATGCTCGCGGGAATTATGTCCTTTGCCTCACAGGGTTTGTTGGAGAAGGAAGGAGAGGTTATCGGAGAAGAAATTTGCAAAGGTGTACCCAAAGACGATTCATTTTTCAACAAAATCGCCGAGATAATCGTGGAAAAAGGCTGGGCCGAAAGCGCTGAACTTAAAGAGAATAAAGCCGTTCTAAAAAATACCGCCGAAACTGAAGGATTAAGTGGCAGTAGTGAGCCTGTGTGTCACATACTCCGAGGAATACTGAAAAAAGTTTATGAAAAGTATTATGAAGGTTTGGTTTTTGTAAACGAAGTTCAGTGCCGTGCCGTTTCGGGCGGGGACGATTGCGTGTTTGAGATCAATGTCATATGAAGGGTGAGGAATTATGAATCTTGATGAAATAATAAAAGAGAAGAATGCGCTTGGCGCCCTTGTAATAAGAAAAGATGGTTATCCCGTTACCGTAAAACTCCCGCCCAACCTGCATACCGAAACCTTATCCATAATGATAGCTACGGTTTACGGGGCGGCATACACATCCACAACGCATATGAAAAACGAAATTCCAACAAGAATAACCATAGAAACTGATTCCCTACTCATAGAGATATCCCCAATTGAGGAAAATAGAATACTCGCGGTGATAACCGAAAAATGAGCTATCGCTTCCGTCTTGTGTTTCAAGAGGGGGGCGGGAGTAGGTTAGGGAATATATCCACATCCCACGGTAGTGTGGAAACTCCCGCTTTTATGCCCGTCGCCACCAAAGGGTATGTGAAAACTCTAACGCCGGAGGATGTTCTTAAAGTTAAGACACAGGCGATTATCGCCAATGCTTTCCATCTTTACCTTAGACCTGGCGCAGATTTTATAGAAAATATAGGGGGAATACACAGATTCACAGGCATACCTCTCACAACATTCACCGATAGCGGCGGTTTTCAGATAATAAGAAAGGATTTTTCTTTCAAGGTCGTTGAGGAAGGCATAATATTCGTTCATCCATCTTCGGGAGAAAAGGTGCTTTTCAATGCGGAACTGTGCGCAGATATACAGAGAAGGATGGGCGTGGATGTAGCCATGGCTCTTGATTTCTGCGCTCCATATCCCTCAAACGGTTTAGATAATCTTTCTTACAAATATACCGTTAGATGGGCTAGAATGTTTAGAGAATCCTATGAAAGAGCGGCATTCGGGATAGTGCAGGGCGGTTTTGATGAAAAATATAGAGAGATTTGCGCGAAAGAGATGGCTGAAATTGACTTTGAAGGCTATGCTATCGGAGGTTTGTGTATTGGTGAGCCTAAGGAAATAACTTTTCGCATACTCAGAAATGTAATTAAATTCCTGCCAGAAGAAAAAGTTAGATACCTCATGGGGGTTGGTTCCCCTGCGGATATAGTTAGGGCCGTGGAACTGGGCGTGGATTTATTTGACTCCGCGTATCCTACAAGAAACGCCAGACACGGTACTCTACTTACATGGCATGGGAAAATGAATATAAAGAGGAGCGAATTTCGCTCCGATACTAAGCCTATTGATGAGGATTGCTGCTGCTATACTTGCAGAAATTTCAGCAGATCATATTTACACCATCTTTTCAAGGATGATGATATGGGAGTTAAGCGTCTCCTAACTATACATAATCTCCACTTCATAAATGAGTTTTTTGAAAAAATGAGGGAAGCAATAAAAAATGGAGAGTTCGCAGAGTTCAAAAAGAGGATTTTAGATATCTACGGGTAAATCAACCTTCCGAACCCCTCTCTGGTAGCGGAATTGTCGTAAATTTCCCTTATCTTAAATATATATGCGGGATATTTTCTGTCATCTCCCGGAGAATGGTATATTCTGTGCATCCTGTTCAGGTATTCATAATATGGACCTTCTTCCAAAATTTCCACATTACATCTAACTTCGTAAGATTCGGTTGGAGGAGTAAAGAAAACCAGTGTCGCTTCTCCCGTGGATTTTATGTTAGTCCAAGAATGCCCAAAACCCATTTCAAGACCGCCCAACTTTGAAAAATCTATTCTCTCCTCCACATAGACCTTTTTCAATAGGAACGACAATACCTCACGGGAATTTCTGGAAATATTTTCCATCTCTTCCAGAATTTCGTTTATATACTCCTCCTTTGGCACAACACCGAGCATCTTAACCGAACCGCTTAAACCGGCTGGACCATATGTAACTACCACAGGGGATGTTCTGGTGAAATTTATTAGAAAATCGGATTTGTTAAATTCTTCTTTCATGCTCTTTAGAAACTTCACGCGCTCCCTAAACACATAATTTATGAACTTATCTGGAATCATGAAAATTCACTCCGTTGTTGTCCTTATTCCCTTCCTCCATATCACAAGAACAATAGAACCCTTCTTTGCTATGGGTCTGTGCATTTTGTGTGCCGGAATGTGGAAAAAATCCATCTCGGAAAGTTTATGAATTTCCCCTTCAACTTCAATCTCCACCTCACCTTCTATAACCAGCATGAACTGATCTCCATCATGGCTATGTCTCGGATATTCTCCGTAATACCTCACAAGTTTTATCTCAAGACCCTCATCACTGCCCAGCGTCTCATAACTCCAAGGTAAATCAAGATTTTTCCCTATCTCTTTCAAATTCATAGAAAAGGGTATGGGATCTGTTTTATTAAATATTATCCCCGCTTATACAAGAAACATGGAAACTCGTAATTACAGATATTGTGTATGCTGCGCATTTAGATGCGCTGGAAGAAGAGTTGGAAGTTGCGTTTAACCGAGGTGATTTCAAATGGATTAAAAGCAGAATTAGGGATATAGAGAGTTATCTGGAAGATGAGTATTTACCATCAAAATTGCGAGATAAAGTTCTGAAAATTTTGAATAAATATCAAACAACAATCAAATAATCCACCAACTTCATCGGAACAATCTCAAAGTACCTGTTAACTATCCTTATTCCCTCTTTTGCCTCGCGCCAAACCTCCTCTGGAGGCTTTTCTTCAATATCCGGGAGGGAAGTCAAAAATTTAAGTTGAGATGTGAGAAGAACTGAGGGCTTTCTGAAATATCTCGCAGTTAAGAGAAGTGGAAGAGTTCCAATTTTATTTATGAAAGAATCTTCGGTATATGCGTCACAACCAATAACTACCACATCCGCGCACCTTACAAAATCAGCCATTATGGAATCCACGCCGAATACAACCTCTATACCCATCGCCGATAGAGATTTTGCCGTTTCTCTCCCCTCAAAGGCAGGTCTTGATTCCAGAACGAAAACTTTCTCCATATTTTTCAGCGAAGAAATCACGAAGGAACTTCTGCTTATGGTTACCGCTGATTTCCAGCCCATCTTGTTCCTCAACTTTTCAAATTCTCTGAAAATCAACGAAGATGAATTTCTGGCGATTTCGGAAAGTTTTCTTATCTCTTCCTCGGGTGATTTTGATTGTATAGCCTTCCGCAGATTTCTGAATATAACCATATTTTCCCCGAGTTTTTCGCTCAATTTTATAGCGAGGTCTTTTCTTCCACTGCTGATACATTTAATGGAAAACTCGCAAGCCCTTAGGAACAGTTCTGTTGAACCGCTTTTGTTGTCTGATATGAGTTTTACGAACTCTTTCTTAAGATCCTCCATAGATATGGTAGAGAAAAACTTCCAATAAAAATTTTGGGAAGGACAGAACTTAAATTAGTCGCAAAGGAACTTAAAGGTAAAAAAATTCCAAGGAAAGATTAAAGAAAAATCACTCCCCGAGGAACGGATAGCGATAGTCCTCGGGTGGCAGGAAGTTCTCCTTAATTGTACGGGGTGTAACCCATCTTATGAGGTTGAGCCAACTACCTGCCTTGTCGTTGGTACCTGATGCT
>Ga0190313_1000470_pt1 | contig 24230 bp, 26 predicted proteins | sample 4870071011_MG_FD_169989 | JGI IMG/M metagenome (GOLD analysis project Ga0190313, IMG submission 169989) | Hydrothermal vent sediment bacterial communities from Southern Trench, Guaymas Basin, Mexico - 4870-07-10-11_MG | ecosystem: Environmental > Aquatic > Marine > Hydrothermal vents > Sediment ... | reverse complement strand
TCTTATTCGATATGTGCAGTGTGAAGCATGTTCTATTTCCATGGCTATAGAACATGCCAAAGTATATTGTTATCTGCCTATGCTGTCCCAGCCGCAGCAAGCTGCGGGGTATATTAATTAAATTAAAGTAAATATAAGGAATGTCCACATGTCAGAATAAAATATAATAAATATAATAGTATATGTTATCATACTATACTCAATCAGCAGGTGCTGAGGCATATCTTCTTTTGTGATATATCTTATTTTATTTTTAGATTTACTAAAAAGTGTGACGACAACAGCATATGTTTCGATGCAAATTGCAGGAATTATTATAAATATAAAGGTGAGTAGAATAACTGACCGAAAATCCACTGTTATAAAAGATATTAAAATCATCACTATCATAAGATACCCCATAAATGGGTGCTTCCACAAATCATCTCTTGTTACATACCCTCTTTTTTCATATATTCCGTCATTTTCCACACCATCTTCTAGCCATTTTCGGCTGTTTGAAAGAAGTGTTGGTGGAATTATCTCATCACCCCCCCATAAGACAGGAAAGTGTGTTTTTCCAATACGATATGCATCGGATTTGGGTGAACCAATGGAAAAACGCCTCTACTGCAATATCCTGCCTTTTGACATATGTATGGCGCTCCCATCATACAACCAGTTGTCATGAGCTGATAACATACTGTGGCTACCACAGAAGCACATGCAATTCCTCCAACTATTGTGGTTATACCCAATGCTCCACAGATAGCACCGCCACCCAAACCGCATGTAGGGACTCCCCCCATTCTACATATGAAATTTACAACCATTTTGCAAGCGGTACATTCTGATTCTGGAGGTTTATGCGAATAAGGATCACACCAGCATTCCAAAGGTGGAGGACATTGACCGCATTTATCTATGGCAAGCTGCCGCATTCTGGGGTCTCTGCACTGATATGAGAAGAATTGACAACCCCCTCCATGGTCCGGCAAAACAGGAGGTGTAAACGGGTGCCCTGTCGGGTCTTCATGGTTGGCGGGGTCGTTGTTGACATAGACATACATGTTCATCTCCTTGGTGTGCTCCCATGAGGACTGCATGAACCTGCCTATCTCGGGATTGTAGTATCTGTAGCGGTAGTAATAGATTCCTGTCTGCCAGTCATACTCCCTGCCTGTGTAGAGGTAATCGTTCTGTTCCGCTAGACTTCCTCCATAGCTCACGAGATTTCCCCAAGCATCATACTGGTATGTGGCGACTGTGTTTCCATCCATATCCACCATTGCCCTTATTGTACCCTGAATGTCGGGGATGTAGAAGTATGTTGAGTTGTTGAGAGTCATCGCTACCGGTTCATCTATTCCCGGGCCGTGGGTGTATGCTATGAGAAGGTTGCCGGACCGGTCGTAGTCTGCGATTCTGTCCTCCCGGGCGTAGAGATAGTATGCGGTGGTCGTGCTGTTCTCCCTCATGATTCTGTCACCGGGAATGCATCTTAATGAAGATATTTATACTTTTCGTTTTGATTGACCTACATCTCATCAAAACCCGTGTAAGGGCGGAGCGCCTTCGGTATGATTATCCTTCCGTCCTCGGTCTGGTGGTTCTCCATTATCGCGACGGCAGCGCGTGTCGTGGCTATTGCGGTGCTGTTCAGCGTATGAAGGAATATGTTCTCTCCCTTTCCGCGGTACCTTATGTTCAGCCTGCGCGCCTGATATTCGAGCACATTTGAGGCCGAGACCATCTCCCTGAACTTCCCCTGCACCGGCATCCAGACCTCGAGGTCGTATTTCTTCGATGCCACGGCTCCGAGGTCTCCGGAGCATACATTGACTATCCGGTACGGGAGTTCGAGCGCTCTGAACACCGCCTCCGCGTTGGCTATAAGCTCCTCGTGTATCTTCTTCGAATCCTCCGGCTTCGCGAAGATGAACTGCTCCACCTTGTTGAACTGGTGCACCCTGAATATGCCCTTCGTGTCCTTTCCATGGGCTCCGGCCTCCTTTCTGAAGCAGGAACTCACGCCTACATACCTTATCGGAAGCGTGTCGGGTTCAAGTATCTCGTTCATGTACATGGAGGCCAGCGGGTGCTCCGATGTGGATATCATGTAAAGGTCCTCGCCCTCTATCTTGTATATGGTATCCTCAAAGGCGCTCAGGTCCGTCACTCCCTCCATCGCCTCCCTTCTCAGCATGTAAGGCGGAAGAACGGGCACATAGCCCTTCTTCATGAGGAAATCCAGTGCGAACCTCTGCAGTGCGAGGTCGAGTATAGCGAGCTTTCCTTTAAGGTAGTAAAAGCGCGATGATGATACCTTTGCGGCCCTTGCAATATCCGCCATGTCCTTCTGTTCCATCAGGTCCACATGGCTTATCGGGGTGAAATTCAGGAGCTCATGCTCCATCTTTCCGAGGGATGCCTCTTCAAAGTCCTTCAGGTGGGCCGGCTGGACTCTGGCCTTTCCCCGGAACCTTATCGGAAGGTTGTCCTCCTCGTCCTCTCCGTCCGGCACATCCTCGTCCAGAAGGTTCGGTATCGAGCGGAGCAAGCTGTCCCTTTCGGCAAGGTATTCGTCCACCTTCACCTCAAGCTCCTTTATCTCCGAGGATATGGACTTCATCTCCGCGGTTATCTGCGAGATGTCGCCGCCTTCCTTCTTTATCCTGCCTATCTCACGGCTCTTTGAGTTGCGGAGCGCTCTGAGCTCGTTTATCCTCTTCAATGCGTCCTTCCACAGGTTGTCGTATTCCAGGACCTTCTCGACTATCGAGGTGTCTTCCCTCCTTCGCCTCTGGGATTCCCTGACGACATCCGGATTCTCTCTCAGGAGCCGTATATCAAGCATAATGGAGCATTCGAAGGGCATATATAACACTTGGTGATTGCGGATTCTCCGAGCAAAAGTATTATAAAGGGTTAGCAGTAGGAGAGCGCTAACCTCGATTTCAAGGAGGCAAAACATGGCAAAAAAGGCAAGAGCAAGGGTCGCTGCCCGTAAGACACGAGAGGCATGGAAAGCCAAGCAGTGGTACAGAGTACTCGCCCCCGGTATGTTCGGAGAGGCAGAGATAGGAGAGACTCCCGCCAGAGAACCGGAGATGCTGCTGGGAAGGGTGAGCGAAGCCAGTCTTCAGGACATGTCGGGAGATTTCACAAAATCCCATATCAAGCTCTATTTCAAGATTAATGGAATAAAAGGAACCGATGCGACAACGGAGTTCATCGGGCATGATATGACCAGTGACTACATCAGAAGGCTCACCAGAAGAAGGAATTCCAAGATAGACGATGTGGTCGATGTCAGGACGAAGGACGGATACAAGATAAGGATAAAGGTCGTTATGATATCAGTAGGAAGGATATCCTCATCCCATAAGCATGCAGTGCGTATGCAGGGTCGCGAGACGATAACCGCCATCGCTTCCGGGATGACCATGCCGGAACTCGTGAAATCGATGGTTTCCGGAGAACTCTCGAAGAATGTTGCGAAGAGCTGCAAGAAGGTCAGGCCGCTCAAGAGGGTTGAGGTAAGGAAATCCGAGATACTGCGCAAACCTGCTGTCAATACCCGCGAAGAGGCTGCGAAGGAAGATCAGGAAGAGGCGGTCATGGATGCGCTCGAAGTCATCGATGGCATAGGCCCCGCCAAAGCGAGACTCGTTTATGATGCCGGCTATCACGATCTCGAATCGCTTAAGGAAGCAAGCCTTGAAGACCTTGAGTCCATTGAAAAGCTCGGAAAGGTCGCCGCAGGAAAGATATACGCGGGTCTTCATCCGGAAAGCTCCGAAGAGGAGAGCCCCTCCGAGGAGTGAAATCCCCACGCCGAGGTGGCTCAGCCTGGTGGAGCGTCGGACTCATAGGGATTGACGCGGACGCTCGTTCCCGGGAAATCCGAAGGTCACGGGTTCAAACCCCGTCCTCGGCACTTATCCGGGGGGTTTGAACCCCCGGTTCACGAGCAAATCTTGATTTGCGAGCACGACACGCAGGATGGGTGTCTGTGAAGCCTGTCCTCGGCACTCTCAACGAGGTGATATCACGGAAAAACCGGATGTTCTGGATGACGCGGTGAAGATATCCGAACTGGATGGAGAGGATATGCTTTCTTCCATTATGTCTCTTCCTGAGCATATCGTCCGGGGCATGCAGGGAAATCGCATAGACATCCCCTATTTCAAACCTGAGAACATAGTCGCGTGCGGGATGGGCGGTTCCGCAATAGCCGGCGAAATCGCATCCGCATGGCTCTCGGAAAGGCTCTTCATACCCTTCGTGGAGAACAGGAACTATGATATCCCCAGTTTTGTCTCTGAAAAGACCCTTGTGCTCGCGCTGTCCTATTCGGGGAATACATATGAAACACTCAATATGGTGAGAGAGGCATTGAACAGGAAGGCGGTGGTGGTGGCGATATCCTCCGGGGGGAAGCTCAGGGAGATCATGGAAGAGGAAGGAGGCTATTTCATAGAGGTTCCGGAAGGGCTTCAGCCTAGGGCGGCTCTCGGCTACCTGATATCCGCAATAGGCAGCGTAATGAAATCGCTCAAGATATACGACCCGGAGGTCGAGCTGCTGAATGTTGGCGCTCTTCTCAAGAAGATGCGGAAAAAGTTGAATCCGTCGGTTCCGCTCAATGAAAATGAGGCAAAGAAGATCTCCGTCGAATTGAAAGATACCATTCCGGTGATATATTCCTATGGCCCCTATGTCTCAGCGGCCAACCGCTGGCACACACAGATAAACGAGAACTCGAAAATGCTGGCATTTTACGGAGCGCTCACCGAGATGGACCACAACGAGATAGTCGGATGGAAAGATAAAGCGGACGGCTTTTCAGCGGTTTTCCTCAGAGTGGATGAGAACGAGATACTGAGAACCGTGACCGATTTCAACAAAAAGACCATAAAGGCTGCGGGGGGAAAGACCGTTGACATCGAAGCGGAAGGAGAGAGCACACTTGAAAAGATAATGTCCCTTATCTATATGGGGGATTTTGTCAGCTACTACCTTGCCATTCTCAGGGGAATCGACCCCACGCCCGTGGATGTCATAACGGAACTCAAGGGGAATGTAAGGAAGGTCCTCTGAACAGGTCTGTCTGAAATTGTTATATATGGGGAAGAACAAGCAGTTTAAATGATAGCCATAGACGGCCTTTTGAAAAGATACGGGGATATGATCGCTCTAGACGGGGTGAGCGCTCTCTTCCGTGACGGCGAGGTTACGGCCATACTCGGTGAGAACGGTGCGGGAAAGAGCACGCTTCTGAAGATATGCGCCAATGTGATACCCTTCGATTCCGGGGAGATTGAGATTGACGGTGTAGCGGTCAGGGGCGACTCCATAGAGGCCAGAAAGATAACCGGATACCTGCCTGAGATGCCCTATCTCTATGAACGGCTCACCGGAAGGGAGTTCCTGCACTTCATCGCATCGGTCAGGGAGATGGATGAAGCCGAAGAGAAGATAGAGGATCTGGCCGGAAGGCTGGGGATACTGGATTTCCTCGACTACGAGATAGGCACATAGTCAAAGGGAATGAAGCAGAAGATATCCATCATAGCCGCCATAATGCACTCGCCGAACAACCTTCTGCTTGATGAACCGGTATATGGACTGGACCCGCTCACATCCAGAGCCCTTCAGGATTTCATCAGGGAGCGCTCCGGAACAACGGTGATAGCCACGCATTCCACGGGTCTTGTCGAGAATGTTGCGGATACGGTCTATATCATGAAAAGAGGAAAGATAGTGTTCAGGGGAAGAACGGACATGATCATGAAAGAACACAGGAGCATGGAAAATGCGTATTTCTCTGCTATCAAAGGAAGGCTTTAAGGTCTATTCTCTGGAACTGACCGAGATATCCAGAGCTCTCCGTGCAAAGGCGAAGGACAGTCCGGTGCTGTATCTTTGGTTCTCTGTCATAATGGCCACAAGGCTCACGGTCTTCGAAATGGATGCCAGTTTCCCTCTGGACATGGAGCAGATATTCTTTGCGGTGTTCTTCCTGTTCCTTCTGAAAGCCTCCGCCGACATACATCGATACTTCATAACATCGGATCGCATGGAATATCTCTTTGCATCGCCCCTATCCCGCCTGAGCATTCCCTTGGGTGTTTTCATGGTCATATTCTGGACGAACCTCGGACTCTGGACACTTTTCTCCTCGACTTACATCCTTATCCTGAGTCTTTACTCCGTACCCATAGTCTATCCGTGGCTTTTCCTCAACTTCACAATGGCGGTGATGCTCTCTTCCGTTCTTGGAACAGGGATGGCCATACACTATTTCAGCCCGAAACGCTGGCTGATGGTGTTCCCTGTCTTTTTCATATCCGCACTGTGGTATTTCCATGATGCCCGGCAGACCGGTTTCATACTGCTGTCCTCCATACCGTACCTGATTTTTGCGCTCTATGTCTCACCGAATTCCTTCGGATACATCGTTAGAAAGGAAAGGAAGGACGCGATAGCATACACTCGTGCCGTTCGGGATGCGGTCGGTGCGATGCGCTGGAAGGAGATGACCGTGTTATGGAGGGACCGGCTGGTAACGAGCTTCCTTGTGACATCCGTCTCCGTCGGAATAGTGAGCGGATATCTGGCCGTGCACACTGACCCGAACATCTTCCCTCCTGAGGCAAGGGTCATGGTGATTCCCAACCTTCCTTTCATATTCCTTTTCCTCGGCATCTTCATCCTCGCTTCCTATCTCTTCGTGTTCCCCGCGCTCAACACCTTCCTTGCGGAGGAAAAGACGCTGTGGATACTAAAAAATCTTCCTCTTTCGGGCAGAGATATCATTTACGGAAAGCTAGGAGGATTGGTTCTTCCTCTCATCACCGCTCTGGCATTTCCATTCTATTTCGCCATATTCACCGGAATGGGGCGGATTTTCCTCTCTTTCGCAGTACTATTGCTTGCATTCTTCCTTTCGCTGGCCGTGTCACTTCCGTTCGGGATAAGATACGCCGGAAAGAGGTCCGATGTTCTCCTGCTTTACACTGTTTCCATACTGATATTCACCGTCCTTTCCATCGGTGCATATCTGATGAAAAAGAGCGCCGAGATGGGTTTCCTCGGTATCCTCGTATCGATACTGATACTCGACTGGAGCGCATTCCTCCTCTATCTCTCGGTCGAGTTCTCGGGAAAGATGATGGACCGAAAATGGATATGAATGCCTATAATATGCCCATATCACTGAGCTTTTCGGGAAGATATGTGTCCGTCACGAAATCAAGTCCGTACTTTGCAAGAGCCTGCTGTTCCGCTTTCTTTTTAAGTTCAAGCATGGCCTTTATCTCGGATGTCCAGAACTCGGTCTGGAAGCGCGGGTCCGAAAGCTCCGCCTTCAGAGCCTCCACATCCCTATCGCTCAGTTTGTCCGTGGGAAGGTCGTATGTGAGTATGTCCGATGCGGTTATTCCGACGAACTCGGCCGAGGGTGTCGCGAGATACTCCGAAAGATGTGCGGTCTTTATGGCACCGTAGGCCACGGATGCGAATATCCTGAACGACCATGGGTCACCGTCCGTGAAGACCAGAACCGGAAGCCCCATCTCTTCGTTCATTCGTTTAAGGAAACGGCGTGTGCTCCTTGCGGGCTGGCCCTTCAGATGCACCAGAACTGCCCTTTCCTTCTCATCGAAGCCGTTCTCCACCAATCTGTCGAACATGCCTCCGGTCTCTATGGCTATGACGAAGTCGGCATCCACATCGAAAAATTCTATCTTATCCTTCTCCACATTGTAGGGTATCGTGTATCCGGAATCGCCCACGTCATCCCTGCAGTTTATCCTCTTCTTTACGCCTTTGCGGTTGGTCTCGTTTATGGTCAGGTTTCCGATGACCCTTGCGCCGTCCTCTTCGGGCCGGAGTTTGAAGTCCTCTCGCATATATCTGGTTATTATCTCAAGGTCTTCCACAAGGTTGTTGGACTCGTCCTGCGCATGGAATTTCGCTTCGTTCCAGCCCTCGGATATATAGTACATCTCCCTGAGGGTGGAGGATTTCTTCTGCTCTATCATGTCCTTTATGAAATCCAGCATATAAAGCGTTCTGAGAAGCATGTATGCGCCATCCAGCTTCTTTGCGCTCCGATGTCCGAAATTCCCGCCGTATTTCCAGACACCGTGCCGTATGTCGAAGACTATGTTGTTCTTTGTCCTCACGGGAATCTTCATCTCGGGAATCTTTCCGTCCTTTATCTGCTTATAGATGTCCTCAGCTATGTGCTCAAGGCTCTTGACCGCTTCGCTCTGGCTCTGTTCGCTCATTCTTCAAGCACCCCCTCTTCCGCCGACCTTACGGTGACCTTCTCCGTCTCTATGTTCCAATCTCCCGGAAGCGGCTCCGCACCGACGACCAGCACGGGGTTTATCTTATCCGTATATACATCCATACTGTATTCTCCCTTTTCAAGCCTCAATCTCATCTTTATGTTCAGCTCCTCCGTGCTCCGGATGTCCATGTCGTATCTTATGCCTCTTCCGTCCCTGATGCCTTCCGGTTCCATCTTTTCTATGGATTCCGGTTCAATGTCCAGATACAGAGGTATTTTCAATCTCTTAGGAGTGTAATTTATGACCTTCACTTCCACATCATATCCTTTGTCCCTGTATTTTGCCTCGTCATCCACCCAGAGAACCCCCATTATACCTGTTATCGTCCTATCTATGGGAGGGACGGGTTTTCCGGTTATCTCCGCCGATTTTCTTGCTATTTCGGGGATTATCCTTCTGACTATCACGAACTTCTCGCTTGTCTTTTTCTTCTTCTGAAGCTTGTTTATGTGCAGACGCAGGTGGCGAGCGCACTCTTTGAGCGCGCGGTTGACCTCCTCCAGAATCTCGGGGATGTCCGCAACGGCCTCCTTCGCCTCCGATGTGAAAGGGACCCGGGTCGATGCTATGTGGAGAAGTATGACCGCAGGGCCGGAGGGTATTCCTTTTCCTCCTTTCTGCTCAAGCCCGTACTGCTTCCAGTTCGTCTTTTCCACCGCATGGGTCAGAGCGCATGCACCCTGCTGATACAGCAGTGGCACTCTATTGGCGAAACGAAGTATCTCCACCGGCCTGTCCTTCGGAAGGTCCCCCCCATAAACGATCCCCACCTCCACCTGAAACGGGTTTCCCCGATATACCGCAGGTTCCCGCGTGACCGGGGGAACATAGTATTCCGGCTTGTACTCCTTCATGACATTTTTCAGACCTTTCTTTATCAGAGAGGCTCCGATGGGTGAGAGGCAATCCGATGGAGGGGCCATCATCTTCACTTTCTTCATGGCTTTGAGCATGGCTTTGGCATCCTCAACGCTCAGTTCCGCGGGCCTCTTCGAGGGGTCTATGCCTGACTTTTTGCATATCTCATCCGCTACCGACGGACTTACTCTTGAGAATTCATCCGTAAGAAATGCTTTTACCTTCCTGTTCTTTGCGGATTTCAGCATCTTTAACAGTGTTCCCAGCTCAATGCCGTATGGATGGGGCTTTATCTCCACCGTTTTTCTCGGAAGCGTCTCAGTGGCCCGCTCGAACACGTAGGTCGTACCGTTCTCCACATAGGTTATCCTTGCGTGAGGGTTGACTATTGCTGTCCTTCTGAGGTACTCATAAACGGATTGCTTTCCCCTGACGAGCCTTCCTTTGATATGGATCTCTATCCGAGTGCCGTGCTTCACCTCATCCCACAGTACTGCATCCTCGCTTATGACCTCCGGCCTGTTTTTCTTTGTGTCTATCCTGAGAACGACCTCTGTGGCCGCGCTCTTTCCCTTTGTCTTTGAAACTATCCTTGCAGGCCTGCCCGTGCTGAGGAATCCGTACATCACCACACCGGATATTCCTATGCCCTGCTGTCCCCTGCTCTGCCTTATCGCATGAAAACGGGAGCCGTACAGGAGCTGGCCGAAAACCTTCGGTATGTTCTTTCGGACTATTCCGGGACCGTTGTCCTGAAGCACTATCAGATACTCCGTGTCGTCCACCTTCTTCAGCTCGACATAGATCTCCGGAAGTACGTCCGCTTCCTCGCATGCATCAAGGGCGTTGTCCACCCCTTCCTTCACCGCTGTTATCAGTGATTTTATGCTGGAATCGAATCCCAGCACATGTCTGTTCCTCTCGAAGAACTCCGAGACCGATATCTCTTTCTGCTTCTCCGCAAGCATTTCCGCTATGTCCGCCATTGCTATCGATACCCCATCCCTACTTGAGATATAAAGATTGTGATGTCATGTGCTCCAAAAATATTCAAAAAAATTACCATATTTCATATTTCCTTTACTGTCTTTCATATTCAAAAACTAAACCATAAAAATAAAAACTCCCATCTTTACGAAAAATATTTAAAGGTAGGGCCTCATACAATGGCCGATGAGCAGTGAGATGCAGAAGGTCGGCAATGTCACATTTCGCATAGTCGACAGCAACCTTGACATGGGCTTCCTGTGGAAAGATGGTACTCTCTATCTTACACTGAACAATGTCATGCTCACGGACGGGAATATCTGGTATGAGATACCCATAAAAAATCTGGAAAGAATAGACCGTGAGGGCGGTGCTGTCAGCTTTGAGGTCGAAAGCATGACCCTCACGGTGAAAGGCAAGAACGCCGAAAGGCTGATGGCCCTGAGATACCTGCTTCTTCCTCTGATAGAAGGCACATCCTCGGACGACGACCTGACAGAGAGCATCATTAAACTGATGCTTCTCGGAATAAGGGAGGAAAGCATCATGGCCTCACTGCTGAAACGGGATGTCGAAGATGTGAGGGCTTCCGTCTCATATGCTGAGAACAACGGTTTAATCCGGAATGGAGAGGTCACCGAAAAGGGAAAGAAGATGCTCCCTCCGGATGAGCGGGCCCTTCTGGAAGAGGCCGATATGCAGGAGGTGATGGAATAAGTCCGTACAGGAGTTTCGCCCAGAGAATGGCCGCTCTGGACCATATGACAAAACTTGAGACCGGCATAAACACGGCGCTCAAGATGTCCAAGGTCCCCGCCAAGGAAACAAAGAAAATGCTCACCGCTCGAGATAGTGAGCAGGTAAGGAACACGGCGCTCTTCCAGTTCATGCAGGTTCTCTTCAAGGAGATAGGTCTGGGAAAACTGGACATCGAAAAAGCATCCGATTTCTCATATGTGTTCAGTGTCAAAGATTCGCCTGTTCCCGGCCTCATACCGGATGCGAAAGGAAAGAAGACCTGCTACATAACGGCGGAGATGTTCTCAAGCTTCTTCTCCGAAGACATGGGACTTTCATCCACATCCGATGAGACGCTGTGTGCCAGCGAGGGCTATGACCACTGTGAATTCCTCGTAAAGGTCAACGCTCTTCAGGCCTATCAGATAGCACTGGACGAAAATGACAGGAAAATAATAGGTATGAAAATCGACAACCCTGCAATGACGGTGACATCGCTAGCCGAGAAACTTGGGATGGAAGAGGATGAAGTGGAATACAGAATGGGCATTCTGAAAAGATACGGCATATTTGACAAGAACACCAGAGTGACCGAGATAGGAAATACCTATTACCGGTACAGACTTAATACTCCCGTAAAAGAAGAGCAGGATTTTGACCCGCCGTGGAGTATGATGAAAGAGATATCATCGGCGATAGCGGCAGCCCGGAGCTTTGCCGAGGCCGTGAGTGAACAGGTCAAAGAGGAGAAGAAAGTCCTCACTCCCGAGGAAGAGGAAAAGATAGTCAACCTTGTTGAAGAAAGTAAGAAAAGCCGGAGCTTTGCCGAGCTTCTGGCAAAACAGATCAAAGAGGAAAAGGAGGAATGACATGGTAGAAAGAATAAAGACTGGAATATACGGACTGGACTCCCTTATCGAAGGGGGAATAATAGACAAAAGTGCAATTGTGATTGTGGGCTCCAGCGGTACGGGAAAAACCACATTCGCTATGCAGTTCCTTATGCATGGGATAAACATAGGTGAACAGGGGTTGTACATAACCATGGAAGAGAGCCCTGAACAGATAATGAAAGAAGCGAAGATGATGGGCTGGGACATGGAAAAGCACTATGAGAAGGACCTGTTCTTCATACACCTGAAAGGCAAGAACTTCAAAAAGATGATAGAGGAACAACTCCCTCAACTGGTAAAGGTCCGCAGTGACTATGACATAAAGACAAGGGTAGTCATAGACCCTATGACCCCGGTGATATGGGCGACCGAGGATAAACTCATACAGCGAGAGCTCATAGGAAAGCTCTTCTACACACTTAAGGAACTCGGGGTCGTAGTAGCAACCGTCGAGGAACACGCCAGACCGGGAGAGACCATCGGTGAGGATGTCCTTCTGCCGATATATCTGTCGGACGGAGTCATACACCTTGAATACTACCCCATAGGCGGTGCGTTCAACCGGACCCTTAAGATCGTGAAAATGAGGGGGACCGCCCACGGCGAGGATGTCTACCCTTACATGTTCTCCAGAGGTGCCGGTGTCATAGTGAGAAGCAGCCCAGTGCAGATAGAGAAGGAAGAGAAAAGGAACTATGACGAGATATTCGATGAAGCGATTCGTACGGCACAGCACATGAAAGCCCCGGACTATGTCCTTGAGAAGCTCCAGAAGATGAAGGAGGGGTGGACATATCCTTACTCCCCTGAGGAGGCCATACAGATAATATTCGATTCCTACAACTTCAAATGAGTGGTAGCATGGAACACAACGCAAAAAAGACACTGGACCGGAGACTCGAGGCCGAGAACGTGGCCCTCCTAAAGCACCTGCTGTCCATGGAACTCAGAAGGCTCAAGGATGAGGTCGGATGCGACATGATATTCCTTATGGGCGTGGACGGGAGGACATTCTCTTCGGTCATACCAAGAGACCTCAATGCGAAACAGTTCTACATGCTGAATCTCCTGAGAGCGAACATGCCCCACATATGCGGGCAGTTGAGAAGGGAGAACCTCAGGATAGCCATAGAGCAGTACAAAGAAGGAAGTGTCGTAATAGCCGGCGTGGGTGACAATGCGTTCATGACCCTCGAATTCTCAAAGCCTCTTGTTCCCGCGGACTTCCAGAAAATAGTGAGCACCTCCATGAAAGGAAGCACGGTGATAAAACATATACTGGAACTGAAGCCTATAAAGGAGGAAGTTCTCGAGAAATATCCGAAGAACGTTGCCGAAGAACTGAGAAAACTCAGCAGGTTGCTCTTTGTGGAGCGCTTCGAACAGACGAAGCAGTACAGAAAGAATATGGAAATACTGCGGTTCATCAAGGACAAACTGAAAGGGGTCGTCGGTGTCGGAGCTGTCGACGAGATAGTGACCGTGACCTTCAACGAACTCGGTACTTCGGCTCCCTATATGACAGACCAGTTATGGCGCATATTCCTTGAAAACGCCATAAGAAAGCATGTGAACGCCATGAGCGGAGAGATAATGGCCGATGAGTGCTACCGCACATGGATGCCGGAACTGGATAAAAAACTGAGGAGCTTTATGTGATAAGATGGTGGATGAAGAATCTGGAACCATGAGTCCTGAAATCGAGGAAAACGCCTCCGAAAACAGCTCGGAGACCTCGCAGGAGACGAATCTTGAACTGGAGCTCGAAGTTGTGAAGAAAGAACTCGAAAAAAAAGCGTCTCGGCAGGAACTTCAGGATATGGAATCATGGAAAAAAGACATACTGAAAAAGTTGGATGTTCTGGGCAGCGAGATCGATGAGCTCAGGGAAGAGGACCGGCGGCTTCTGACCCAGATAAAGGACTTCACCGAGGCGATCGTCCAAAAGAACGAAGAACTCAGAAAAGAGATAGAGGGAAAGGTGGAGGACGCCAGGCTGAAATCCATGAAAAAAGACATGGGAAAGATGAACAAGAAACTCCTGTCCCTAATGGAAGAGACAGGTTTCGGAGAGATAATCGATGTGACGAAGATACCTCCGAACATACTTGAGATAGTCTATGATACGACCCTTAAGGACATAAGCCTTGCACTCTGGAGGGAATACGGGCCCGGTGCGGAAAAGGTCATAACGGATACTCTTGAAAGGATACGGCTGGAGACGAGCGGTAGCGAGATGTTCCACTACGATGGAAGATACATACGCACCCGAGATGTGGCCAAGAACATAAAGAGAGGTATGATATCTGCAAAACAACTTCAGGACACCTATGAGGCCCTTCTTAAAGCTCTTGTCGAATTCGTACCATCGTACAGCCCGAAGAACTTCAAGGCCATGATAAAACTGAAAAGTCAGGAATACACCGTGGACAAAACGACTTCTCTTCTGGAGCGCGTGGAGATGATGGATGAAAGGATATCCAGAATAGACAAGATGCTGTCGTCTGCCGTAGCCGGGCTCTCATCGCAGGCCGAAAGGATATCCCTTATCGAAGAGAAGGGAAAAGAGAATCTTGAGAAAAGGCTTTCCGAAGAGATTTCGGAGAGAGATGCGAGGATATCGGTGCTTGAAAGGACGCTCGGCGGATTGAAAGAGGAATATGAGATGTCAATGTCGAGTCTTGAAGGGAAAATGAAGGAAAGAGAGGAGACCATCTCTCTTCTTCTGACCAAGATATCCGAGATAGAGTCCAGACTTGGCATACCTGATGAAAAGGAAGAAAAAGAAGATAAGAAGAAAGATGAACCCATTGAAATCGATGTCTCATCCCTAAATGAAGAGGAGAGCTTCGTACTGTCCGCGATACCTGTCGACGGGGTCGGATATGGCAAACTAAAAAGGTCGGTGAGCGCTCTCATATCCTCGCCCCTTGATGACATACTCAAATCCCTGATAGATAAAAAATTCATAGATGAAAAGAAAAAGGGAAAAACGAGGAGATTCCGTCTCATATCACGATCCAGAAAACATGCTGAGGAAAATATCGAGGAAAAAGCGGAAGAAAAACCTCTTCAAGGGGACGAAACGCGATTGAATAAGATACTGGACTCCGTGCCAGACAGGGGATGCACGATAAACCGGCTGAAAAAAACCCTGGGAAAGAGCATGTCCCCGGATGAGGTGGAAGAAATGGTGAATATGCTGGTCGAGAAAGGACAACTGGTGAAAACCACCAGAGGAAGATATACGGTATATGTAAAGAAAGAAGAAAAAGGAGGCGAAAAAGATGCTTGATGTGGCGCTTGTATCGCTCATTCAGGACATGAGCGAGAAGGCAGGAGTAGAGGGAACTATACAGTACTGGCTGAGAGTCGGAGAAAATCTGGCAAGAAGGATGGGAAAAGAAGCTTACATGGGCTGGCCCTCCTTCAACGTGGCACTCAGAGAAGGACGTACGGCCTTTTCAATAGAAGGGGATGTGACCGCCCTTACGGACCTTGCGATAACGGATGTGGATGGAGATGTCGTGGGATACATATATGCACTACGGGAATGCGTGTTCAACCCCACGATAACAAGAATACGGTACAGCGTGGGCGAGGTTCCCGAGGCGGACAGGCTTGTGGCGGAGGAATACAACAACAGCATAAGAGATACGGCCGTCTGCAATTTCTGTGTGATACACCAGAAATTCAGGGATGAAGTAGCGAAGAACATAACCGTGGCGGGCCAACAGCTGGAATCCTATCAACTGGCCGACAGAGGATTCACCGGTGAGACAAAAATAGACCGGCCCAATCTGAAAAAGATAGGAGTGAATGAGGAGTATGTCAGAAGCCTGCTCAGGAACTATGCGTGTGTGTATGCGATAATCATGCATGGTGCCAGGCTCAAAGGTGAGGAGGAAGAATCATGAGAAAGAAGGACCTTGTCAAGGATAATCCTCTGGTAGATGTCGCCGCATATCTCTTCCTTGAAGACATAGCGGACAAGCAGGGTGCGGCAGGTATGAACACATATCTGATGAGCCTTGCGGCGGCACTGGCCCGGAGCATGCCCGAAGAAGAATACGAGAGCTGGGAGGACTTCGTGGAGGCGCTTAAAAACGGAGACTCCGCGCTCTCGACATTCGAAGAGGTCGGGATGCCCACCAAACACTGTGTGGTAACGGTCGAGTCTCCGTTCCTCAGAGGTTGGCAGGAATACACCAAGAGGATAGGGAACTTTGCCAGCATACACTACGAGGTGGCGGATTACTACAACTCAACGGTGAAGCCGGGAGCAATAGACAGTCAGGACATAATCATACAGACATATAGGGCCGAGATGGCAAAGAGAATAACCGTCGAAGGCAACCAGTTAAGGGTGGCACACATAGCTACCGTTGCCCCGGATGGCACAAAAAAGGTTGCTCCGGATGAATGGCTTCCCATACTTCTGGAGAAAGCAGGGATAAGCCAGACGATGCTGAACATGATTATGAGGAACAATGCCAGTGTCTGGATAGTCTACACCGAATAAACCCCTTTCCTTTCCATTTGTGGTGAGATTTTGAAAGAACTGCTGAGTCGTGAGGACATCTCATATTACAAACTGGAGAGCCCTCGCGAGGTCGACAAAATAGATATTCCCGAAGAAGAGGGAGGTTTCGATTTCTTTCACGGCCTCGGCATAATCGGATATGACCAGGCGTTCAAGATGTGGCTCAGGAAGTTCCCGCGCCCCGTGCTGATAATCGCAGTGCAGAGAAACACCGTTGTCGGCTGGGTATATGTTGAAGAATGGAACGAGGTCGCATATGACCTCATGCCGGTCTATGTCCTGCGTGCGATAGAGATTCATCCGGATTTCAGACGCATGCACATAGGTTGTACCCTCCTCATGCTTGTGCTCAAAGAGACTAACGGGTATGTTATAGCCAAACCACTGACGTCCGAGGGGGAGAGCTTCTTTAAAGAAGCGGGATTCAAATCCGCGGACGATTTCAGAAAAGTTCCTTTGGACATCAGTAAACAGCCGAAATACCTTATCCTCTCGCCATATATGAGAGATAGGATAATAGATAAATTGAATAAATGAAAAAGGTAAATGTGTTTTCAGACCATAGGTTCGAGCCGTATGTGGGGAAGGCCACGCTCTTCGTCGACGACCACTGCATATATCCCGGTCTTAGGTTTCACACCATAGATGAAAAGCACTCTGTCCTTGACGAATAAGCGTATGTATGTGTCTGCCAGATTCATTATTTCCTGTGTGAGTTTCAATCCTGGACGCACCACGCAGAGCCCTATGTCCTCGGACTTCTTTGTGCGCGAGACCGTCGAAAGAAGGTCTCTTATGGCTATGCTGTCTCCTCTGAGATATTCGATCGTATCGAAACCCACATAATCCATTATCGGCCTGTTGACATCCCCTCTTATCTTGGCAAGGTTCGCCGTGTACATCTCGATTATCTCGTCCGTGTCTTTTCCTGCCATAGGCATGACGAAGGGCCTTTCATCCTCTTCGGAGAAATAATCGACGATTCTCACATACTTCTCTGAAAGTTCTTTGGCCTTCTTTTCTCCGAAAAATTTGTATGCATCGTTCATTATGTGGTCCGGAGTGTCTCCTCCCACAGGCACTGCCACGATTCCGCGTTCATGCATGACGAAATTCATCCATATCGGCCTCATAAGAAGATAAAAATCCTCCAGAGAAACATTCGGATCGAGTTCGATCACATTATAGCTTCCTTTTTTGAAGCCTTTTCCGAGCAGAGCGTCCAGATCAGGCGTTCCCGTGCTGTACATTCCCTCTTCTTCCGGTGTGGGTTCCCATTCGCTCACGATATCGGAGATATTGTCCGCCATGTCGAAGCTTCTGAACTTTCCCCTGTTGAGAGTGAAAACATACTTCGGCTGTGCTATGTGTATGGACCTCAGCTTTTCGAGGCTTATCTCTCTTATCCTCTTCGAGTTCTCGGAATGGGCCACCATATCCACCACTCCGTCTACCAGATACTCGAGTTCCGGTGCCTCGTCTTTTTCGAGAACGAAGATGACATGCGTGTTGGATGCCTCCACGAGGTCCTTCTGAAGCATCATTATGAAATCCTCCTGATCCACACGGTGCTTGTGCGTCAGACCTTCGACACTGTCTATTACGACCATGGCCCTTCTGGGAAGTATCGTATCTATGCGGTCATATGTGTATTCTATCTCCGGAATGCGTCCGTATTTTGCAAATACATGGTTCAGGTTGCTTCTTTCCACCCTCTCCGGTGTTTCACCATCGGTGATGTTTTTGAGGAACCTCTTGGCCACCCCTATCGTTTCCGTTTTTTCCGGAGGTATGTCCGCCTGCTGCTTTTTCTTACCATACAGGCTTTCCAGCAGTATCTTTCCTGCGTCAACAACCTTTCTTTTCTTTTCCTCTTCCCTTAACCACGGAAATTGCTGGAACAAGGCCTCGTCGGAAACTCTTGTTGTCAGATAGAAACTTGCCTCCGGAACGCCGAGGTCCTCCATTATTTGAAGGGCAAGGGTCGTCTTACCTGTACCTGCCGGCCCTTTTATCATCAGGGACCTGCTTCCGTCCAGCTCAAAGAACTTCTTGATTTCATAGGGTATGTTTACCTCTTTCATAATCCAACACCTCGGAATTCTTTTATTACTTTATCCATGTTTTTTGAGAGTCGTTCACGGTTTCCTTCGCCGACAACTGCCAGTATGGTGCCGTTTTCCATTCCTTTTATTATAAGAAATGACTCTCTTGAATTGGAGAACACGATATCCGGGGAAGGTATCTCACTTTCCCTGTGCAGTACGACGGCGGCACCGTACATGGCTGCGGATAGGGCCGAAAATACATCTATCTTCTTTCTTTCCAGACCGTACCATGCGATAGGTGCTCCTCGCATCGAGGATATGACACAGGCCTTGGCATTCTCCTTTTTGAGAGCCTTAAAGAGGCCTTCGTACATATTGCTTTTCAAATTTGTCCCCCTTGTGTGATAAGAGAAAGAGAAATGGGGTATTTAATTTTTCCCCTTTGCCCATAATGTCAGAAAGAAAGCCAGTTCTGGTCCGCTCTTTTCCAGTCAATAATCTCTTCATCACTGAAAAATATGGATATTTCGCGCTCCGCACTATCGGAAGAATCGGATGCATGTACGAGGTTCATGGTCTTTATCATCCCGTAATCGCCCCTTATCGTTCCCGGTGCCGCTTCGGCAGGGTCCGTCTTTCCGACAATCTTCCTTACTACTGATATGGAATTCTCTCCTTCCCATACCATCGCGAGAACAGGGCCCGAGGTTATGAAGTTAAGTAGTTTGGGGTAAAAGTCTTTGTCAATATGCTCTGCGTAATGCCTTGCTGCCATCTCCTCCGTTATCCGCATGAACTTTGCGGCGACCATCTTCAGGCCCTTTTTCTCGAAACGGGAGATTATTTCGCCCATGAGAGCGCGGGAGACTGCATCCGGCTTCAGCATTACGAAGGTTCTTTCCATCTCATTCCTTCTTTTTCTTCTTGGAGGTTTTCTCGGCTACATCCTCTTTGGCCGACTTCCTGACCTTCTTCTTGACCGGCTTCTTTTCCTCTTTGGCCTCTTCCTTGGAACCCGTACGTATCTTCTTCTCCTTCTGATATTCGGCCGTCCAGCTCACCCTTCTTGGCACTCTTTTCAGCTCCATCATGTTCTTGTAGCACTTACTGCTGCAGAAGTGAAGGGCGCTGCCGTCTTTCTTGACGAACATTCTTCCTGTTCCGGGTTCTATCTCCTTTCCGCAGAAAGAGCATACTCTTCTCTCAACCATGAACTCACCTCGGCCTCATCTTTTTGGCCTCTCTGGCGGTCTCTTTGAGCATAAGTATGTCTCCGACCTGAACCGGGCCCATGACATTTCGGGTGATTATCCTTCCCTTGTCTCTACCGTCCAGAACACGGACCTTGACCTGCATGGCCTCTCCTGTCATTCCGGTCCTGCCGATTAGTTCGACGACCTCGACCGGAATTCCGTTTTCATCGCCCAATTGAATCCCTCTTTACTTCCTGAGCTTCTCGATCTCCCCGGATATTTCCTTGAGGAGTTCGGCTGCCTTTCCGGGTTCCGTTATGGCTATGGAGGCCGTACCTTTCTTTATACCTGCGGAGAGCCCGAGGTTCAGTTTCTCAGGTACATACCCGTATGGTACGGACTTTTCCTCGCAGAGAAGAGGCATGTGTGCCAGAATCTCGGGCGGGGAGACATCTTCTGCCATTATCACGAACTTGGCCTCTCCTCTCTCTACTATCTTGGTGACCTCGTTCGAACCCTTCCTTATCTTTCCTGTGTCCCTGGCGAGTTCCACTGCTTTGTATATCTTGTCAGCTAGTTCCTTCGGTGTTTCGAATCTCACAAATATTGCTGCCATCTTATTACCTCCTGTGTGGCCTATGGGCCGCATCATTCACAGGCGAGGTCTCACCTAGATTCAGCCCCTATAAAACTGTTTCCATTCCGGATGCCCTTGATGGTAAAGTATATTATAAGAAGGGTGCATACAGGATTATGAGGCTACCCACAGGAAAGATGATAAGAAGCTCCTTCGGAGGCTTTGATGCGCTCCGCGATGTATTCAACGACCTTGAGGATGACTTTGAAGGATACATAAAGACCACTGCTGTCTCCGACATTGTCTCGGAGGGGTTCCTTGTGCTGAAAGGTGGCCGCTGCCCCATGGCATATCATCGTGGAAAGGAGGAGCATTTCGGTGATGAGGCGATTCCGTACATCGTTGAGGACTCCATGGATGCTGACACGGTCATTGAGGTGTTCACCTATTCATACCGCAGTTCCTCCATAGATGTCGCATATCTTCAGAAGATATTTTCGGATTGGGCATCCGGATATAGGAGGGATGACATCCTTAGAGAAGGAGGGAGGGTATCGAGAAGGTCTCCCGAAAGCGACGACAGCGAGGGAATAGAGCGTATAGTGGCAGTCAGGCGGGACTATGAAAAGGAAGACCTTGAGAGGGAGAGAAAGGAAGTAAATCGTCTTAGGGACGAGCTCAGGGAAAGAGAGGAGAAACTGAGAAAGAAAGAAAAGGAACTCGACCTACTTGAAATAGGGCTTATAAGGCAGAGAAAGGAGCTTGAGGATGAAAAAGCGAGGCTGGACGAATCGTGGGCGACCCTGCGTGATATGGAAGATAAGAACGAGCGTGTCCGACGCAGGCTGGAGAGGGAGATAGAAGAACATGTCAAGAGGGAAGAAAGGGTCCTGAAATTGGAGAAGAAGATAGAGAACGACATGGAAGACCTTCGGGAGGAACGGCGTGAGCTGGAAGGACTTGAAGACCGGCTCAAGAAACAGGAAAAAGATCTGAGAAAGAGGGAGATGGAGCTCAATGAAAGGCTGGAAGACCTAAAAAGAAGGGAGCGCTCCGAGAAAGAGAGGCTGAGGGAAATATCCGATAGGGAAAGTGAGATGGAAGAGCGAGCCAAGGAACTCTCCGAGCTCAGAGATGAATTAAACAAAAAAGAGATAGACATGGAACATGTGCGCATCTCTCTTGATAACAGGGAGAAAAAGCTTCAGGACATGAAAAAAGGACTTGAAGAGGAAAAAATGAGCCTTGATTCGGAAAGAAGGGACATCAAGGCGGAGAGAAAGAAGATCGATGATGAAAAGATTGCGCTCGAAAGGGCCAGAAATACGCTGCAATCCATGGAAAAGGACCTGAAAAAGAGGGATGAAGAACTCGAGGGTCGTGAAAAGGAACTGAATGGAAGGGAAGAACGGCTCGATATGAAAGAGAAAGCCGTTGAGGAGCGCGAAAAGGATCTTGAGAAAAAAGAGAAAGAACTTATCTCAAAAGAGAAGAGCCTTGCAAAGGAATCGAAAACCCTCGAAAAAGAGAGGGAAAAACTGGATAAGATGAAAAAAGAACTGCTGCTCCTTGAAGCCGACCTTAAATCGAGAAAAGCGGAGATCGAAGAGAAAGAGGTGGGCATCAAAAAAGAGCTGGAAGAACTATCTTCGAGGGAAGAGAGTTGCTCCGAGAAAGAGGACGAGATAGTTCGTAGGATCGAAGAGCTCTCGAATATGAAAAAGGAACTGTCGGATAAGGAAAAAGAACTTGGCCTCTCCCTGAAAGAGGCTGAAAAGCGTGAAAAAGCCCTTGAAAAGAGGGAGAAAGCGGTGGCATTGCGAGAAGACAATCTGAAAAAACAGATCAAATCCCTTCTGGAGCACGAAAAAGAGCTTGAAAAGAGGGAGAAAGAGGCCGAATCCCTCATGTCAAAAGCGGAAGAAAAAGAGGAAGATGTTTTGCGCAGAGATAAAGATATCAAAAAGAAGGCGGAAGAGGAGAAAGAACGCCTGAAAGCCCTTGAAAATGACCTGAAAGAGAGGGAGAAAGAGCTTGAAAAGAGAATCAAAGACTTCGAAGAGAGACAGGAAGCCATTAGGAAGATACGCGATACTCTGAAGAAGGTGTGAACATGGTCATAATAGACGGCAATTCTCTGGATTTGGAAAAAGTGATCTCGGTTGCAAGGGATATGGAAAAGGTGGAAATATCACCCGATGCGATTGAAAACGTGAGGAAATCCCATGAAACTCTTTTAAAAATCATAGATAGCGACAGGGTCGCTTACGGAATAAAAACAGGGTTCGGGGACCTCCAGAATGTTATCATACCCGACAGCGAGGTGAGGTCCATACAGAGGAACATAGTTCTGAGCCATGCCGTGGGGGTAGGAAAGCCGTTCTCGACCGATGTTGTTCGGGCCAGCATGCTGATACGAGCGAATGCCCTCGCAAAAGGCTTTTCGGGCATACGACCTTCCGTTCTCAATACCCTGATAGATATGCTCAATAGAGGTGTACATCCCGTTATGCCTGAAAAAGGCAGCGTAGGCGCATCCGGAGACCTTGCTCCTCTGGCACACATGGCACTTGTGATGATAGGCCGGGGCGAGGCCGAGTATCTGGGTGAAATCCTGCCCGGAAAAACGGCCATGGAAAGAGCGGGAATAGATATCATTGAACTGGAAGCAAAGGAAGGGCTTGCCCTGTTGAATGGTACTCCTGTGATGAATGCCATGGCTGCCCTTGCGGTGTATGACTCTGAAAATATCGTAACACACGCTCATATCGCGGCATCCATGAGCCTTGAAGCCTTACAGGGTATAACCTCTCCCTTTGACACCAGAGTGCATGACGCTCGCCCTCACAGAGGGCAGATTCGTTCCGCAGAGCTGATGAGAAAACTGCTTGAAGGGAGCGAAATCGCGAAAGAGTCGTCAAAAACCCGGGTTCAGGATGCGTATACGCTGCGCTGTATACCGCCTGTGATGGGTGCCGTCATGGATACCATAGATTATGTGAAAGGAATAGTCGAAACAGAGATGAATTCCACAACGGACAACCCTCTGATATTCCCGAACGGAGACAGCATTTCCTGCGGAAACTTCCACGGTGAACCTCTCGCTCTTGCAATGGACTTCCTTAAGATCGCCTTGACCGATCTGGGAAACATGTCCGAAAGGCGCATTGCAAGACTCGTTGACTCTCATCTTAGCGGGCTTCCCTCGTTTCTTACGGAGAAGAGCGGGCTTAATTCGGGATTCATGCTCGCACAGTATCTCACGGCATCACTGGCATCCGAGAACAAGGTCTTTTCACACCCGTCAAGTGTGGATACGATACCCACCTCCGCAAATCAGGAAGACCATGTCAGCATGGGCGCGAATGCCGGAAGGCATCTCCTTCAGGTCGTGGAAAACGTGGAGACCATCATCGCTGTGGAACTTATGGCTGCGGCCCAGGGCCTTGAACTTCTCGGAAAAACAGCATCTCCTGCCAACAGGTTATCATTGAACACCATAAGAAAAAATATTCCTCATTTGAACGATGATAGAGAGATGTATTATGACATAAAAAAGTCCGTTGAGTTGATAAGAAGCATGGAATTGTCTCGCTCCATTCAAAAATCCGTAAAAATTAAAATTTAAAGAAAAGGGTTTGGTTGTCGTTTTATTCCTCTTTTTCGTCGAGGTCATCGAGATCCAGTATCTCTCCTTCGTCCTCTTCAAGTTCCGGAGTCTCCGAGCCTTCGTCTTCGCCAAGATCGAAGTCCAGTTCATCGCCTTCTTCCTCTACTTCCGTCGGCTCCTCGTCAAGTTCCGGTATCTCGTCTCCGCCTTCGAGACCTTCCTCTTCGGCACCGAACTCTTCTTCGCCTTCTTCCATCGGCTCGGCTCCTTCTTCAGGTGCTTCTTCGGCAGGTACAGGTTCTTCCATCATAGCGACCGGTTCTTCCTTCTTGCCGCCCCAGAGGAGCATCGCAATGACTATTCCGATTATGAGTCCGAGGATGAGAGCGCCCGCACCTGCAAGGTAGGTGGTGCTCGGGCTGTATCCTGTTTCCGCGATGA
>Ga0190313_1000469_pt1 | contig 24244 bp, 39 predicted proteins | sample 4870071011_MG_FD_169989 | JGI IMG/M metagenome (GOLD analysis project Ga0190313, IMG submission 169989) | Hydrothermal vent sediment bacterial communities from Southern Trench, Guaymas Basin, Mexico - 4870-07-10-11_MG | ecosystem: Environmental > Aquatic > Marine > Hydrothermal vents > Sediment ... | reverse complement strand
ATATTAGACACCATAATTAACTTATCTCCCTCTTATTTTAATAATTAGTGCTAATCCTTGCTAGAGGTGATTTCATGGCGTGGGCTGTTCCATTAGCTCAAACCAAGCCAGAGGACTTAATCGCACTAGAAGAGAAAGTGAAGAGCGAATTAATGGAGAGAGCTAGAAGAGCACTCGATCTTAAGCCCGAAGACATCTGCATTAGAGCGCTCAAACCAAGCGACATACTAGGAAGCGGAAACAACGCTTGGAGGTTCACTGTAGATACCACAGCGAAGGACACTAAGGGATACGTGTCAACAGTAACCATGGACGAGTTAAAGGGGAAAGTAATCGCTCTAGTTGGGGTTGGAGTCAACAGAGGAGCGACTTCCCTCGATGTAACTGAATTAGTAGTCGAAGTAGGAAAAGACACGAGAGCGGTAATCAACTTCGAGGACATCTTAGCATACTCAGACAGAGTCAAGTTCTTCAACGATGTCGTTTACATTGAGGCAGGAGAGAGGGACATAGCGTTCAAGTTCGCACCAAGTCCTGAGGCATCAGGAACAGTAACCGTTGACAACGTTTACTTAATCGGCTACGTAGCCGAGAAGTGGAACGTCACACTATCTCGCCCATAAGTCGCTTAGCGTAGCTCATTTAGTTTTATTTTTTCATTTTTTTGGTGATTCCATGAAAGTTATTCGCAGTTACTTTCTTGGAAGGAAAGAGATTTCCTTTGATGAGTTCAAGAGAGAAGTGGAACGCATATTTGAAGAAACCAAGAGAGCGAAAGAAGTCCTACAAGTTAAGGTGCATTACTATCCCCACGAGGGAATCGCGGAAGTTTTCGTAGATCAACTGATGAAATCGCCTTTTGGGGAGCTCCCATTGCTTTCCCACTATTGGGTTTTCATAGACGCAGACATTCAGCAAGTAGTTTCGTTTCTAGAATCGCTTTTGGGAGCACCTAAAGCCCGCGAGGAAACACCCACATCAGTTCTTTACTTCTGGAAGCTCTACTTTTAACTTTATTTTTTTGGATTTTTTCTAATCCTATTAGGTGATTAGCTTGACGTATGTCAGACCACTATTGGAAGAGGGGGAGATCGTTTTTCTCAAGGATTATAACAAAGCGGTTAGGGTTAGAATCAAAGTACCGCTTCCCCTTCTAGACATCACGATCGAGAAGACAATTGATGCTGGAGCGACTTTGTCCGATCAAGAAATCAAAGATATTAGGATGGACGACGGAATAATCGCTCAACTGCACATATTCACTACGACACCAAACGTTAGAATCAAAATCAAGCCAAAAGCCGTTAAGAACTACGTGCAGTCGGGCAAAGAGAAGATATTCTACATAACCGACTGGCACTGGAACAACTTCGACAAGACGTGGCTGTTAACCACCCACTGGCAAGTAGAAGATGAGGAGTTCTACATAGACATCGAGAACGTGGGAACAGAATCAATTTCAACAGTCATCTTGAAAGTGTTCGGCTGGAAGTACGTGGTTGATGAAGTGGAGCTGGACAAGGTTGATCTAAGCAAAGTGAAGTGGATAGGAAACGAGACGTGGAAGACGATTAAGATAGTCAGTGGGAGTGAGTGATGGTTAAGGTAATCAGAAAGAAGATCACGACATTCCTAGAAAGCATTCAGTTGATATCGGAAGCAAACGGAAAGACTGAGGTCATTCACTTCGACAAGCCTTCTTTCATTATATTCATTCCACCGTTCTATGGCTACTTCAAGTACATAAGCGACATAAAGGGATTAATTGTTCTTGATGCAGGCACTCAAGACATAAGCGAAGCAATATTTGAAGTTAGAAAAGAGCTCAGAGTCCTTGATAGAGCCGATGGTGTGAAGGATCAAACGCAGTTCATTCTTGCAGTGTACAAGGAAGAGCTCATGAGCGTTTTAGCAAGCCTCTTTGCGGTCAACAAGTTTTCTGATCTCCGCTTGGCTGATATTCAGAACAAGGTTTCTTCGATAAGCGAGAACACGGGAACTACTGCAAGTAACACATCTAGTATCAAAGAGTACTTGTGGAACAAGAGCTTGTCCAAGAGCGAAGCTGAAATCTCGGGGGATATATACAACACCGTGTCCAAGAGGCTGTGGAAACCATACAACGTGTTCGGCACTCTCGCGAACCCATCCCTCCCCCTTAGCGTGGGAATCGACATATCTCCGTTCAAGGGGTATGAAGTCCAACTGAGCGTTCAAGCTGACGGAACCGTAACGGTCACGCTGAAGTACTTCATGGCGGGCACCTTGGTTAGGGAAACCACTTTCGAGGGAACCGACATAAAAGCGAGGGAGCCAGGACTGAGTGCGGATGAGTACAGAATAACCATCGACGGCACGGGCATAACTTCCCTCAGATACGTGCTTTATGTCCTAGCAAATCAAGAGTCATGAGGTGGTGGTATGAACACGGGTGACTTCTCGTTAGGGTTTTTAATTGGCTTATGTGTAGGAGCGGGGCTTACTCTCGCTTTTGTTTTCTTGATTAATATGCTCATAGATCAAAGAATGAAATTGGCACTACTTGAGGAAATGAGAAGGTACACCGAATGATGTTCTTCAGAGATGAATTTACAGAGATAGCTAGGAAGTTCTTGGAGGAGTTGAGGAAGAAGAAAGCCGAAAAAGGTACGAAAGCTCTAACTGATATATTCGAAGAAGGGTTCAAAAAGCTTCAATTTGCGATAGTTAGCTCTCTATCCGAGATGTTCAAGTTCATGACGGGAAAAGTCGAGAGAGTTTACATGACTAACGTGAAGACAAAGTCCTTAACAGTTTTGAAATTGAGTGGAGTTGGAAACGTATCAGTAGTTAGAATAGTCTCCGACTCTCCAAACTACACGATTCGAGTTCTAGTGGATGGAAGAATAGAGCTGTTCGACACTTTCTCCAAAATTCAACAGTTGGAGCAAATTGGAGATGAAACAGCCTTTCAAGATGCAGAGGGAAGATACGTTTTGATCTTAACGGACATTTCATTCATGAATTCGATAGAGATAACAATATCGGCGGATAAGGAAATCACGTTTTACTTGATATACGCTAGAGCGAAGTACGCTCCGAAGTCGTTAATTGAGGACATCAAGAGGAAAATCTTAGCCTCTTTGGGGGTTCAAACTTCATAACTTCATAATTTACGAATTTTCTGAATTTTTTTAGGATTAGAGGCTTCTAATTTAGTTGTCGCTTTAGTTTGCTCTTTTCTTATTTTATATTATTTATGAATATTATGAAATTTCATAACTTATGAACTTATGAACTTACTAAGCTCCGAGGGATATATGGGATATTCGCTAATCCTTAATAGACGCGAAGAGAGGTGATGTGAAGTGGTAGTCGGAGCGGAGTATGCTATCCAAGTTTTGAAGAAGATTTTGGGGAAGTTTCCAAAAACAGCGTTGTCTAGTAAAGACTTCCCTCTGGACGAAATCATGAATTTGATCTCCGAGAGAATGACTGAAGCCACGGGTTCGGCGATACTTAATCAGCTAGATGTTAAATTAAGCTCTAGAATGAGCGAGGCTACGGGAACTTCAATTTTGGGACAATTAGACATAAAGCTATCGCAGTTGAGGGATGACTTGCGGGGCATTGGAAACAAGACTCTAACTGACATCTACGATAAGCTCTCCAACATCTTTGGAACTGTCGTAGTCTCTCAAGGAACCGTTAATGTCGCGAACATTGATAGGAGAGTCACGGGAACAGTAGTAGTTTCAAGCGGAACGGTGAACGTGGCAAATATAGAAAGAACTGTATCGGGAACCGTAACCGTTGACAACATTTTAGGAACAGTGAGCTCAAGCGTGGCTGGTACTGTGACCGTTGATAACTTCCCAAGCGAGTATCCACTGCCATCGACTCAAGTGAGCGATTTGAAAAAGGTGTCAGTAGAGAGTGGAACAGTAGCAGTGGATACTGTTGCAGGAACGGTTAGCGTGAATGTGAAGTCATCAATAGCCTATGATTCTGCGAACGATAGGTTTAAGACAAGTGTTGAGAACTTCCCTTCATGGTTTACAGACTCCACAAAGAAAACAGATGATATTGAGTCACATTTGGGAATTTCCCGAGACTTCTTCGCCAAATACTTCCAGTATGTGGGTGGTGGGAAAGCAAACGCAAGAGTTGCCGGATATTCAGAAGTATTCTGGAGCGATGGCACAGATTACAGTTTTACAAACACATCTTATGCTGAGATAAATTACTGTAACCTTCATGGCTTAATGTTTGGCTGGCTAGGAGTTTCCACCGAGATAAAAGGCGATGGTACAAATACCGTATATTGCAAGGTGACAGATAGAGCTGGTCATATACTATACGAGTGGTCAACGACATCATCTACAGCGGTTAGAACTTGGAGGAAAGGGTTCATGGCATATTGGACTTTTCCAGACTTCAACAGAATAAGAATCTATTGCAAGGTTGACTCTGGCACGGGTTACTTAACAAATGTTTATGCAGTTATGCCGGCGGAAGATAATAGGAAACTCGTATTTGGATGGAACTGGGAATATACGGACGGTAGTATTATTCCACTAAGAGTTGACTCTAATGGGAGAATCTATGCTTACTCAGTAGTCTATGACGAAGAAGAGAGCGCTTATGTCGTTCCAAGAGCTGACAGAAATAACTACTTAATTGTTAAACCGTGGGAGGATCAAAAGCAAAACGCGTTTTATGTTTCGGGAATGACGAGCATTGGTGCGAGCAGCTCCGCGAGCTTCACGGTGTACGACGGCAAAGGAGTTCTAAAATGGCTAGAAATATTCGTTTCTGACGTGCGTCCCGACTACGTAACTATTAAGATAAAGTCGGGAGACACCGTTCTAGCTTCAATTAGAGGCGACTACTTCATGGGAGTGCTTGATCCCGTGAACCCCACGGAGGTTCCCAACACATCGCCATACTGCGGTTGCTGGAAGTGGGACACCTCGAACAACAAGTACTACGGCTGGAGGGTAATAAACACGAGGCACGCGACGAACATCGTCATTGAGGTTGCGAACAGTAGCAGTGCCACGGCATACGTTAAAATTCAAGCAATCTATATTCCATATTAGGTGATGATATGAGAGCGTACATCATCAGATGCAAATTAAGGAAGGCGATTCTGATCCACGAACACAGAAAGTGGCATGAGCTAATCGACAAAGCCCTCGGGCTCAATGTTTGGGGAAATCCGAAGTACGGGCACACCACAATATCCTCGATTCCTGACAGAAACACCACCGAGATAGAAATCTGCTTCTACATGGAAGAGAAGAGAAACCCGCACTTGCCCCACATCATGTTCAAAGTTCATCCTTTGATTAAGTCGTTCCGCTTCGATGAAATCAAGGAGAAGCTCAAATCCCTCGGACTCGAAATCGAGAGCGAAGAAATAACCATCTTACCCTAGCTAATAACTTTATTTTTTATTTCTCTATCAATAGGTGATTTAATGTCTATCGAGGAAATCGTGTCGAGGAAAGTAGAAGAATATCTAACGAGATACATTCTCCCCGAGGAATTGAGAAGATTAAAGCAATATGCACGCGACGAAAACTATAATCTGTATATCCGAAACAGACACCAAATCGTTGAGACAATTGAAAGAGCGAGAGAAGCCTACAACCAAGCGATTAGAGCTTTGAACATGTCTAACCAAGCACTTCAGAACTTGAACGCGATCGAGCAGAGAATCCGCTATCTCTTCTCATCTGTTGACAGTCTGAACAAAGCTGTTTCCTCGATTAAAGCAAGGTTAGATAAAGCCGAAAGGAATGTTTCTGAGCTCGAAATGAGAACCAAGTCTCTTCTAGACGCATACAGAAGCTTATCCATTAAGATTTCCAACTTGGATACTTTAACGAAAGCCATACAGTCAAGGGTTAATCTTATCTCAAGCGAACTAGAAAAAGCGAAGTCTCAAATACAAGACTTACAGAGGTTCTCCGATGCTTTGCATAAAGCCTACTTGAACCTCAAGGCGAAGACTGATTCGTTGTCCAAGAGCTTGAATGAGCTTTGGGAGAAAGCGAAAGACTTGGATTATCATATTGCAAAAGCTCGGGAGCAAATAGACGCGATAATCTCCAAGCTGAAGGAAACTACGATAGAGCAGTGGACTAGAGAGATAGGCTCTAGGATTTTCGCATTCGCTCAAAAGATTGATGAGGCTCGTAGCAAAATAGTGCAAATATGGAGCAGTGCAAAAGTGAAGATAAGCACTCACGTGCAAAATATCCTAAATGCACGCTCCAGACTAGAGGGTCACGTGAAGAAGCTTCAAAACAAGTTTGCTCAAGTAGTCGCCACGTTCGGGTATGCGATTGTGGACTACTCCAAGCTAGACGGAAAGAGCGGATACGATGAAGCTGGAAACAAAGGAGAAGGTATAATTCGAGAGCTAGCCGACATCCTTTGGTGCTTGGGACAGTGCTTCTACAACCTGAATAGTTTAGTAGAGGAGCACAAGTTCGAGGTTTGCGTCTTGGGAAGCTGCGTTGGGTTGTCAATTCCCGTTCCGCGTCCCGATAGGCTCTTCGATGCAGTTAGCTGGATTAACACGTTAATTAACAGTCCAGGGCGAAGACTGTTCGAGAAGCTCAGAAACTGCGGAAACTTCTTCAACGGAATCGGAGAAACGATAGAATACATATCAGCGGAATTATCCTACATGATGACTGAAAGCCAAGCGATAGTGAACGAAATCCACACCGCGATTCAAGAGACGATGAACGTCTTAATCGAGATGTTCGGCGGAACTCCGCTAGACGTTCAAAAGCTCGAGATTCCAAGTGCCATCGCGAAGGTCAAAGCCCCCGCTATCAAAGCACCCTCGGTATATTCTGCGAAGAAGTTCCCGAGAATTGTCGGCAAGGGCAAGATACTGAAGCAAAAATTCATGAGGGGCGGAAGGCTCTTAGAAGTTGAAATGGACGGAATGAAGATAACCTCGTATTAGGTGATCGAGCATGTCAGTCAAGACGAAAGTCAAGAGCAGAATTGCGACCTTGTTTGAAACTTTGAGAGAGGTGAAGGACAGAGAAATCAACGATGTAGTCGCTCAACTGCTGTCAGAAATCGAAGATCACACCATAACCCACACCGAGCAAATTCCGCCGTACTTCTTGGACATGTTTTCCTTAGATACGATTGATGAAGTGGCGATTTTCAAAATCATTGCGGATGAAGAAACATACAAAGAGTGGAACTGGTTCTACGACAAATACAGGAAGATTTTCTGGATAGCCTACATCAGAACTAGAGAATTCGAGAAGATGCGTCCAAAGTGGTTCAGAGAGCTTACATTATTCCACTTACAGAAACTATACGAAAGAATGGTTGAGCAGATGGCTGATGAAGAAGCGGTTAAATTCGAGAAGGAAGTGGTTCCAAAAATAAGGGAAATATTGGAAACAATTGCAAAAATTGGAAAGTAGGGTTATTTTTTCTCTTCTTCTTTCCTTGGCTTAACCTCAAACTCTATTTCCACTCCGAACTGCTTCATGATTTTCTCTTTAATTCTCTGGAGCTCTTCGTTTACTAGTTCTGCAAGCTCTCCCACTAAATCCAGCGTTCTCTCCTTTCTTTCTCTTTCTTTAACTACTTTCTGAGTTCTTGCTGGAAGAAGTTCCTTAACAGTATAATATAGATTAATAGCCCTACTCGCCACATCTCGTATCCTCGAAACTACTATCGAGAGCTTGTAGCCCTTCTTTAGCGTGTTTCTCAGCATGATCGCTTTGATTCTTAGCGACTCCAAAGCTCTTTTCAGCATCTTTCTGTACGGATACTTCGGCAGTAGCGGAGCGATTTGGTTGGTATATCCGAGCTCGGGGATCTCCCACTGAACCGCTAGCCTCTCGACTGTTGGTATGAGGATGTCGTCGATTATCCTCTTGTACTGCTTCTCGACTACGTCCTCTGAAATGCTGAACACGAGCTTCTCGAACTCATCTGTGAACAAGTAGGGGTTTATCTTTCTCTCAGCGCACTTCGAGACGAAGTAAGTCCAAGCTTTTTGATAAGCTCCCTTGTACTTTTCTATTATCTCGAATCTGAGGTACGCTTTCCCTCTGAGAATGTCCTTGTACAAGGCTCTTAACTCTTTGATTATGTCCAGGAGGAGCTCGTAGAGCTCGTAGCAAACTCCTCTGTCTTTGTATATTTCGAGAGCATCTTGGGTCTTCTCATATATTCTATCGACTTCCTCCAGCCACTTCTTTGGAATTATAGCTGTTCCCACGTGCTCAACAAGCACCTCGGGAATCTCGGGGGGCACTTTCTCCGCCTCTTCTATCGCTTTTCTTACTTTTTCCTCTTTTTCTTTCATTTTCATCGCGTACTCCACCGTCGTGGTAACCCAAACATAATTCCCCTCTTCGTTCATTATCTTGATTCTCGCTCCCTTGGGTGCGGGAACGGAGAAGGGAACGATCACGGGAACCTCGTTGTAGGTTTCGTGATCCAAAACATACATTATAAAATATGTTTTGAACATTGTTATGCCCGTGACTGTCAACCTATCGTTTTTGACCCACTCGTAGATGCTCGGGAAGTTCCTCCTCAAAAACCCAAGTGCGTAATCCTCTTTCCTCGTTATTTGACCTCTCCTAACTTTCTCCAGAAATTCTTGAAGCTCTTTCTCCGTTCTGATCTTCATCATTTCCCTCTTGTATTGCTTCCAGTAGCGAACTATTTCGTCCAGCGGATATGGAGAGCCTAAGAGCATGAAGTACAAGTCGGGATTGAGCTCTTCCATGTCGGGGGCGTTAGTTCTTATGAACTCCTCGTCGGCACTTATGATCATGTGCTCGTGGATTAGAGCCTCCGCAAGCTTATCGGCTCTCTTCATAGCTTCTTCTAGTTTCTTCGGCGTTAACATTTCCTCGATTACTTCGTTTGCTATTCTCTCAAACTGTCCGAGTTCCGAGGGGTCTATGCTATCGGGGATGATATTCCTCCTAACGATTGCGTCTTTTACCTCGGTCAGTAGCTCTCCCGCGGGCATTTTCATTTGGGAATATTTCGCTAGATCGCTCTTATAGTGCTCAATGTATCTGGCAATGTCTTCCCTAGCTTGAGCTCTCAAACGCTTAATCAATTCAAAGATGAACTCGTAAACTAAAGCCATTCTCTTGGGCTTTGGGTATATTTTAGTAGGCTCATATCTCTTAATCCTTTTGCTCATAGCTCACCCCTCAATACTTTTAGTATCCTAGCTCTTTCTTCAATTTCTTGCTCCATTTCCCTTAGCAACTCATCGTATGTCTTCCTAACCCACTCAAGCTTCTCTATGATCGGAAGCTGGCTTCTGGGTTCCCCAAAGTTTCTAACCACCCACCTAATGATGACACCTAGAATTGAGCCCACTCCGAATCTGCCTTGGTCGTAGAAGTGCGACTTAACCGAGTTCGCATTGTATGGATTGTCTGGCGGTGCTACATTTAGCTCAGAGGCAACGAATTCCCAAAGCCTCCTCCAGTCCACGTAGTTGTCCCTAGTAAGCCACGGGACTTGGACTCCCGTCTTCGCTAAGTATCTGCTCCAGGAGATAATGAACCAAGCGGTTCTGTCGCATCCTCCCCACTCCCAAGGCGGAGTATCTTGTTCTTTCCTTCCAATGTTCACATTCGGATTGGGCAGTGTTGATATTGAGAACCACCTCAAGGGAATCAAACCAACACATATCCCTATTCTGTGATACTGACACCTCTCGCACCCGATGTAAGCGTATGGGTAACAGTACCTCATTGTAAACCGCATGATTTCCTTTTGAGCCTCAATAGAATAGCCTACTTTCCGAGCTTGAAACAGAGCAAATGCAGTAACGGGGAGCATATTTAGAAAGTCCCTTCTTGCTTTAGTGTAGAAGTCTCTCGTTACATCGAATTCCCTCACTTCGTCATCGTAGATTACAACTAGCTTCGATCTGTACACGGGAGCGAGCATGTTGTTGTAAATCGAGACTTGGGCTATCCAGTTTCTGAACAAGGGAAGCTCTGCTTTTATCTGCGATCTCCCTCTAACTTCTTCTCTGTGGTACTCGATTTTAACATTCGGAGCAGGAAATTCGGGAAACACTCGCAGTACTTGAGCTATGTTTCTCTCGGTTCTCCCCACGATCTCGTAAACGGTGTTTATGGGATAATCGGTAGTCTTGATTTCGATCACATCGGTTCTAGTTAAGCCGTCAGGGTGCCCCACAATTACGAACTCTCCCTCAATACCCCTGAACTTCGCATAAGCTTTGAGCTCGGGGCGAATAGCTCTCTTTCTCTCGACTAAGAGGGGTGCTATGATCTTCTCCCAGAGGATTCCCTTTGTCATGTCAACCAATGAATTCAAGCTGGGAGTTACTGCAATCGTTCGCTCAAGGTAAGCTCTAACGGGGCATCCGATAACATCTGTAATGTGAATCGTTGAGAATATTCCATATCTGTGCCTCCTCTCAACAAAACTCTTCAGGGCATTGCGGATGATGTCCGCGTAGCTCAAGAGCATCACCTAACTAATTAACTTAGCTATTCGATTTATTTTCTTTCTCAAGAGATCAACCCTCTCGCAGGACTCCCATATTTGGCACTCCTTCTCGAATAGCTCAAGAACAGTATTCACGCCGTACTTCTTCGAAATCCAAGTGACGTACGTGAACAGCTCCTTCTCCACGGGAACGAAGTCGAACAGGAATCCCTCAAGAACCCCCGAGTGGACTCTAATTTTCAGCTTCGCAAGCGGTTCAAAGAGCTTGTTCACTATCGCGTAGAACCTCTGACCCTCGTACAGCTCGATTACTATCCCATTCGATAATTCCCTCCTCTCGACTAGCCGCATTGCACTCTCCCTTGCACTTTCTAATAATCCTAACATAGAATAATAACCTAACGAAATAAGCGTTAAGGGGGAAGAAATAAATAGAGGTGGTGGTGCATGGCAGCTAAAGCGTTAGCCGTTGAGTATGAAACCCCAGAAAAAGTAGTCCACGAGATGTATGAGAGCCTTGTCGGAAAAGACGCAATCAAAGTAGATGTGAAAGTCAGAAAAACAAAGCGATACGTTCCTCCAACGATGGCCTTATCCCCCGAGTTCGTCAGAAAAATGATCGGAGTATTCACGAAAGCAGCTCACAGAGCACTACGTAACTACTTAAAGAAGAAGGGAATCACCGTAACCCGAAGGCTCAGAGGTTACAGAGACGCCATCAATGCACTAACGGGAATGATCGCAAAAGACTTCTACGCAGACTTGTACGACAAAATCCAAGAAGCACTCGCAAGTGCAGACGGAACAGCACCACTAATCGAAAAAGGCGAAGAGTTGGCCGAAGAGGCCCTCAAAGCTGTAGGGAAAAAAGTATAAGCTCCCCCATAGCTAGCTAGAGGTGATGCAAATGGCACTAGAGGAGCCAGGAGCAACAGCGGGATTCTACTTATCGAAGCCACTTGAGGACTTCCTGCGCGAGAAATATCCCGAGGGAGTGCACCTAGCGAAGACCACGGTATGCGAGCTGTTAACGTTCTTCGCCGATGTTCTCGCCCGCTTCTTCAAGCCCGTTGGGAGGGTAATCATCCACTCGGCGATCGGAATTCCAACCTTCATCGCATCCTTAATTGGACACCTCACGGGAATCAACAGAGACTTAAGAGACGAGCTCGGAAGAATAGGAATCCACGAAATAATGCAAGCGTTCAAGGAAATCATTCATCCGCTCGGATTCGAAGCACTCAAATTAAATTGGGGAGAATTCACCGAGAGCCTCAAGCTGAGAGACTTCTGGAGCACGTTCAGATCAATCAGCTACATACCCGAATTCCTGGAGAAATTCGGTGTGAAGAAACCGAGCCTCAGCCTACCTACACCAACACCAAAGACAGAAGTGAGGGAGAGAGTGGTCGAGAAAATCATAGAGAAGCCTGTAGAGAAAACAGTAGTCAGATCGTGGGGAACTAGAGGATAGCTAGTTCTATTTTTTGTTTATTTTTTTGTTTTCTCTACCTCAACTCCCACAAAGCGAATTTGTTCCCATGTTTTTCTAGAATGCTCACGGCTTTCTTCACGTGCTTGAGCTTCGTTTCTATGTCCCACTTGGGGTTCCACTTGCTCTCAATCTTCCACAATTCTTCGATTACCTCGTCTGCCTCTTCCTTGCTCGTGAACTTCACCAAGACCACGCTGAAGGTTTTCCTCGCATCGCTGTAGAGAACCCCCATGGCGAAGTCGCTGGAGAAAGACCTAGCGAAGTAAGCGGTCGTGACCATGTCGGGAACCGAGGGGTATGCACAGAACTCCCAACATTCTTCGCACTCAGCAAGGTGGGGGTGCACGTGGATGATGGCTATCGGAACGTGCCAGGGAAGCAAGTACTTAGTCAGCAAATAAGTGTCGATCGTGAGCATTGTTTCGTACCCCACGATGAGCTCCGTGCACGGGTGTATCGTGTTGTCCTTCGTGTCGTAAGCCACTCCAATTCCGACTTCCCTCTTGAACATCTTGGACACGCTCAGCAATAGATCACCAACTTTTTCAGTTAGCTCTCTCAACGAAACTATCCCCTTCCACTTGATTACAACGGGATAGAGCTCTTTTCTTTCCCTTTGCTCGATACCCTCAAAAACCCACTTGGGGTATTCACTATACAGCTTTTCATCCCAAACGACTACCATGCAATCACCTTTAAGAAATATTAGCCCTACGCGTATTATAGTCTTTGGTGATAGTATGCAGGAGAGCGAAGTTTTAACCGCTTTAGAGAACGCGAATGCGGAAGATATATTCTTGTCTCTCGCAATAGGAACAGCTCTTTTAGTAGCATCTACGTTAGCCCCCGTTATAGCGGGAGCAATCAAAGAAGCGACGAAGAAGAAGAAATAAACTTTTTTCGGCGATATATACGTAGGGTGAGCACCCATGAGTTCAATGAGTTCAATTAGAACCGAAAGTAAAATAGAGAAGACAAAGAGATATTTAGTTAGGTTCGCTAAAGCGGTGAAAGTGATGGCTCTAGGACGTGAAATTTGCCTCAAGAGCGATGATATAAACGAAGAAGAGGAAAAGGAGTTAATGTCCGAGAGGCGCATATTCTGGATAGCCCTCATAAACTTCTTTCTATCGCTAGTGCTCGTTTATCTGGTTACTTTCGATATTACTATGTCGTTCCTCATCGCAGTTTGTATCGCTCTATCCGACATATTAGCTGCATTAACCAACGAGAAGTCCAAGTTCGCGATAATCGGCAGAATAATAGCTCAGTTGAACGCACTCAAGAAGATGCTTGAGGAGCTTCAGAAAAAGCTGGAAGAAAAATCTAGCTGGAAGTGAACAAGGTTAGCTGATAGTTTTTCCCGCGGATGATCAAGCGAAAGATTTCGTGAGAGAGCACGATAAGAACGCCATTGGTTTTTATTTCCGCTGTTTTTTCGGATTTCTTGATTCTAAAATCGTCAAAGTATATAGTCAGGGTCAGATCTCCGTAGTCAAGACTTATTCTGTATATTCCCAGCATTGGCTTTCCCCTAAAGTTCTCTCTTAACCTTATGGTAACTTTCCCCACGTACCAATAGTACGCTGTCGTGTTCATTTCAACAACGACTTCGTGCTTCCCCAAGAATTCATCGAAGAGCTTGATAATGTCTTCTAAGCTCTTAGCTTTCTTTTCCTTTTTGATTTCCCCTTTCATGAACGCTTCTAGGCTCACTTCTCATTCACCTCTTTCAAAGGCAAACCCAAAACATACAAACCGCTCCAAAGCGTGAATAAAGCCATTACGAGAATCATCAAGATTACCGCGTATGCTGGAGCATCGCTTTCAATCATCAAGTAGAACAAGTAAGCGATCAAAATAGCCACTGCAATATTCAATATTTCGACTACGATTTGCTTCATATCTTACACCTTCTCGAAGATGTATTTCTTCTTGTCTAGCCTCCAAACCTCGATTAGCTCTTTGTGCTTTGCTATGACATCCACTAGATCAAGCACGTCTTTCCTTACGAGGTAGATGTATCCGCCGTCCTTGGTGAACACGTTGATAGCGATTTCGCTCAGAGGTAGCATTTTATCCTTGATCATGACAAAGCTCTCGTAGCACTCGGGAATCAAAATTAAGCAGAAGAACTCAAGCTCTATCGCACTTGGTTTCATCTCCATTCTCAAATCAAGCACTATATTGTCAATTGAGTTGTACTCGCTCATCGCTATCTCGGGCACTTCCCTAGCGATTTTGAGAATGTCCACATCTCCGTAAAGTCTGGATTTGATGAAAGAAGCCTCATACTGCTTTATGAGGAACTCGATTACATCGGAGTAAGAGCGGAAACCCAAAACTTTCTTCAGTTCTTTCAACCTCTCAAGGACTTCTCTCCTTAACTTGACATCCGCCAAGCTCATAGGGACACCAAACTTCATAACTTCTGAAATTATGAAAATTATGAATATTCATAAAAATATGTAATATTCGCAAAATAAGTCCCGCGGAAGCTCAAAAAATAAAAAAAGAAGCCAAGAGAAAGAGCAAAAAATTACGAAATTTATGAAATTATGAACTTATGAACTTTGGTGCTTGGAAAGGATGGCCCTTATCAACTTCACGGCTAAGTCTTGAACAAAATTCTCGTCAACGTCCTTCCCAATCAAGAGCCAAATCCGCTCAATTCCGTCCGTGACGTAAGCAATTCCAACATCGAGGTTGTGCTTGTTCTCGAGGTACTCCCTAGCAATCCTCATGAGTTCGTAAACGCCGTTCAATGTGAACTTTCCCTCGAAGTAAAGAACGGCGATCTCTCCTCTTTTGATTCTCTCAACACTTTGATCCAGCTCCACATACAAAGCTTTGAGGTTTTTGATTCGCATGCTCTCACCTATACAATTTTTATATTATTTTTGTATATTAAGATTTGGGTGGGAATCATGTCGGCGAGGGAGAAAGTCCCCCGCGTTAAAGTTGAAGAGAAGAAAATTGAGTTGAAGAAAGAGGAAGAGCTCGAACCCATTGAAATCGATGCGACAAATACAGTGAACCCCGCGGATTAAATATGAGCGACATTTACAGAATAGCGGAAGATAAGCTGGAGCACTTGCAGAAACTAATCGAAGAACACTCTTGGGACGCTTACGTTTACTTCGCGAACAACTGCTTGGGGAGAAACCACCTTGAAACCTTCACTCAAGCAAAGCCTCTAGCGAAATACACTAAGGTTTGGAAAATCGGGAACTACCTCGTAATCAAAACTCGAAAGAGGTCGTGGAAGAAGATGAGATACGACATGGAAGTCAGGAAGCTCCCCGAAGATAAAGCTGGATACTACTCCGCTGTCTTCATCGTTGGAGTAGACGAAACTTTGAGGTTCTTCTGCCACAGGCTTCCATGGAGGTTCGAGTTCGAAACAGACGCCTTCTTTGAGCAGTTAACCGAAGAGGACATCCGTAAAATGATGGGATTCGAGAAGCACGCGATAGAGAGCGAATATCTTGAAGACGGGAGAACTAGACTCCAAGGGGATATAGTAGTGGTCAAAAGATCAATAACGTGGGACGAGCTAATCAAATACATAGAGAAGAAAGTGAAGAACAGCCTCTACTCTGAAACCATGAAGGAAAGAGTTAAGCTCGGCTCAATCTTTAGAGCCAAAGTAAGAAACGCCAGCCGAACCGCTTTGAGGCTATTAGCCTCGGGAATAAAGAGCAAAAACGAGGGGTATATCCTTCTTGGACTGGAAATGGTGTTTGGAAACCTCTCCAAAACTCCAATATTCAGCATGATACTCAGCAACATGCTTGAAAACATGAAGAAGGACTGGAGCGACATAACGGAAAAAGACATGTACTGGATGCTAGTATCCGCAGTGAACATCGCAGTTGACAAATTCATTGATTTCGCTTTCGAGAACAGCTATTGGAAAGCATGCTTCAAGAGAAAACTAAAGTGGTTGAGAGAAAGCGAAAAGAAGATTACACTCAGAATTGGACACCACGTGTTTAGATTCATTGGAGTTCCCGCGAATACTTTCTTTGCCTCCCTGTTCACTTCAAAGAAGCTCGAGTGGTGGGAGAACAGGAGCTTTATAATTTTAAGAGACACAGAAATCCAAGCGACTCACGATGAGCACATTCCCGTTAGTGTAAAAATAAGAGCACCAGCTCTGATTGTGTTCGACACCTTAAGGGCGCATATAAGACAAGTTAGACGAAGCTAGTTTCGCTTTCTTTTTCCTCTTTTTTTGCTTTCTTTTTGAGAATGTCGAGCATTTCCTTCAACTTCCGTATGTCAATCATGCTTGACAAGAAGCAAACCAACCTTATCAAGTCTTTGAGGAAGACACTTCCTAGAGAGGACAACCCTATGAACTCAACGACCAAAGAAGTGGCTATGACGTCAAGCGGAGCCTCGATAATGAGCTTAACTCCGTTTTCGACTTCCTCAACCGCGAGGGAAATGTCCGCTCCCGCGAGCTCAGCCTGCTTCACGGTGTTCTCCCACATTGCTTCCACGAATGCCTTAGTTCTCTCAAACTTTTCTTTGTCTATCCTGTCGAATTTCTCTATATAGATCATTCTCCACTTGTTCTCGTTGATTTTCTCCACTTTGATTTCCCACTTGCTCGGATACTCGACTTCCATTCCGAAGAACCTCTCTTTCATAACACCACCTAATAAAACTAATGTTTATTATTGTATTTATAGGTGCTGAGCATGGATAGGGATTTAATTGAGAGAAGCTTGCTCGTTTGCTTAATCGTGTCTTTGTGTGCCTTTTCCGTCTATGAGACAATACTTAACTTCGACTGGTGGAGCGGGTTCATAACCGTAGAATTCGTTAGCTTGGGTTTGGCATTTGCTAGCATTGTTGTCGCCTCGAGGTACAAGAAGATAGACACTAATACTTTCGGGAACATAATGCTCCTATCCGCCACAGTTCCCGCAATGGTGTACATCTCGATAGCGATCGTTTTTAATATCTCCGACTTGATTCTAGCTTCGATTTTGCTCTTGATAAACATCTCATCTTGGTTGCTCTTAATCATCGAAGCCATGAAGGTCGAGTGAAATCATAGTTGTATCATTTTTATATTTTTTGATTATTTTTTCTTGGGTGGGTTCCATGCCCACCGTGTACTACGCCCTCATCGTCGCTCAGCCCCCGTGCAGTGTCCTAGACTTCGCCCTCCACAAGAAAACCAAAACAAACGCTCTGATAAAGATCACCAAAGGAGCAACCGTGGAGATCATAACGGAGAGCAAGCAAGCCCTGAAGGACGCGATAGTGGAACACGTGATAGACATAATGGCGACCGCGGTGCAAGCGGGGGCTAAAGAGCACACGATACTCGTCGTGTGGGGGGAGAAAGAGGTGGGAAACGACTACACTTCGGAGGCGTTCGGAAAGAAGATGTTCGTTTACGCGGGGTTCAAGCCGAAGAACTTCATCGTGATCATGCACATGATCGAGAAAAAGATTACGAAAATGGGGTGCGCGTTCAAAGATGAAGTCGTTAAAGTGCTAGACGAAGAGTTCAAGAGGCTTGAGAAAAAATCCCTAGACGGGTACACCTAGAACCGATTTTTTATATATTTTTTCATCCTGAACGAATTCATGTATCTTGCACCTATATTCTATACCTTGATTTCGTTCAAGACTAAGAAAAGGAAATAAAATAGGGGATAACAAAAATAAGCGGAAAATGCCTTACGGGTATTGGATAACAATTCCGCCTAGGACGTATTCCACTGTGATTTTCACTTTGGAACTTGGCTTTAGTTTGCTCCAGTCGAACACGGTTACTAGTTCGCCCATGCGTCCCCTTTCGTATTTAACTTCTCCGCCACCTACGAGGGTAATCACGAGCAGTTGAGCGTATATGAACTCCAAATCGTCGAACTCCATTGCCTTTTTCTCCTCGCGGGTTTCCAAGAACCACGTTCCGCCCTCTTCATAAGCACGCATGATTACTTTGCTGTTCTTAACAACGCGGAAGTACTCTTCCATGCCCGCCACCCCTCAGCGGTGGATTACTTTGTACTTTCGCTTGCATAAGTAATAGAGCTTTCTCGCTTGATACGAGCTAAGTCGCCTCTTAACCTTTCTCTCAATCTTGAACGAATTTAGAAGTTTCTTGAAGACTTCATCATTTCGAATTATTTTCGCTTCAGTTCGAATGTCGCTCCACGCTTTTCTCAGATACGCTCTCGCCTTGCTTTTGCTCGGCGTAATGATGTAGCACGTGTGCGGAGTGTCGTAGTAAACGATCATTGTCGGTTTTCCTTTCCAAAGAATTAGAAAGCCGTTTTCTCCCTTGATTCGCTCGGCGTATTCGCGTCTGGCCAGCATGGGTATGACTAATTCCTTGCCTATGAGCACGTTCCTCATTTCGAGTGGCAACATCTCAAGCACCTAATAATATGAAAATGGTATCGTATTTATACAAAATGTATATACTTTTGGAACATGGAGCAAAAAAATAAAAGGAGAAGTTCAAAAAGGCGGTGAAATAAAGCAAAAGAGAGCGAGCTCTATATATGATATAAAAGATGTATAAAGCGGACAAGGAAGCGGAAGCTTTCAAAACAAAATAAAAAAATAGAAACCCAAAAAACCCAAAAAATCGAAGAAGTATATACTATGTGAAGAAGATTATAAAAGTGCCTACATGCGGATATTCTTCATAAGTCAGCGGGTATCTGATGCTTTTCTTCAGCTTCTTGAGAAACTCTTGGATTTCATCTTGGCTTCTGAACTTCGCTCTGAATAAGTCGTATCCTCTAAATCTCCGCCAGTCCTCTTCGCTTACATCTATCGCGTTTTCATCTTTTTTCATGTGTAGCTGCAGATAATTGGTTTTTCTCATTTCTCGAGCAATGTTCAGAACAAAATCAACGAGCTCATCAATGCTCATTTCTCTCTTTACAGCTTTCATTAAATAAGGCTCAATCTCCACCATTTTAATCACTAAATAAAATATCAGAATGAATAAAAAGTATATACACTTGCTCCGTGCAGGAAAAAAATAAGGTAAAACTTCAGGTTCAGTCAACATTGTAAATTGTAAAAGCGGTCGTGAAAAGCAAGCAGGTAGTATCCAACAGCACATAGTAGATACTTGACGAATTCTGTAGCAGTTACTGGAGGGAGCCCAGGGATGTCAAAGACAACGTTATCCCCTGTCAGTTCTTTGTTATCAAGAACGACTCTAACGTTGAATATATCTGCACGAAAGTCAACTATTACCTTGTCAACAGGAATTGAATCAGAGACAATTTCTAGTCCTCGGTCTCTTGGATAGATTCTCACTGTGTGCCCATCTCCCACTAAAACGAAGTATTTGAAATATTTTCCTTCTCGGCGTAAGTGGAAGCGGGGATAGGTTCTAAAAAGCTGAACATACAACGAGTGAAAATCTCCGCTTCCATCAATTACTTTTATTTTCATACTTGATCACCCGCCCCGTGGGGCTTCAACCCCAAGCGGGGCGAAAAAAATTGAAAAAGCCTAACAGTCGTGGAAGTATGGTACGTCGTATATGAGTAATTGTATGTTTGTTATTTTCTCTTCTCCCCACTCCCAATCGTCATCATCGAGTATATGTAAGTCTTGTTCAGTGTCAACAATTAGCCGAAGTATTACAGGTAATCTTAGAAATCTGTTTTTGCATCTAAAGTATGAAATTAGTCTACTAATCGAGTCGTCTTTCGGGGCTTTTGCTCCTTCTCTAAGAGGAACAAGCAAAATGTCATAAAAGAATCTACGGGCGAATCTGTCATCACTGGGTAATTTTAGTTTATCAATAACATGAAAGAATTGCAGTCTCTTTATGAAACTTAGAAATTGCTTAATATCTTTGTTAATAAATTTCTGGTACACGTTCTCATAAGATCGTATCTTCATGCCTTTCACCTAAGATGAATGTAAATGTAGTAGATTGTCTTGCTCTTAAAGTCCCAAGTCTTCAAGAATAGCACTGGTTTCGGATGGAGTACTATTTCGCAGTCATAAGCATCCATTGCATGGATTAGTTTTAGCACTTCAATGAAGTACTTGTTCCTTGGTTTTACTTTAATAGTCACGGACCTCTCGAGCCACTCGTTTCCCGATGGGATAAGTGCTTCCGTGCAATCTTTCTCTTCGACCTCTAACTGACCAATTTTCTCTAGAGTGGAAATAATTCTATCCTTCATGCTTTCCACCCCCCAAAAGAAAAGGGCGGGGGCGGGTTTCTACCCGCACCGCCCCAAAAAAATTGGGAAAAAAGCCTAGCAAGGCGGTAGTCTCTTAAGAGCTATTGAGACTCTTGCGAATACTAATCCCACGCTTGTTTTCACATATTGGTTTGCTTCAACGCCATCAAAGAAAAAGCATAAGCGCGGTTCTTGTTCTTCAGTAGCACCTTCTACAGCTTCTTCAACTTCAATGTATATCTCTATCTTGTCGATGTCGCTTGTCTTGAATCCTAAGTCTTTCAGTAGCTCTAGAACTTTTTCGCCTTTCTTCGATTCTAGTTCGATCCACTTCTTGATTCCCATGATTCCTGATCTGCTATATACTGCGGTATCTCTGGCGTCTCCGAAGAGCTCCTCGAATGCTTTTCTTAGTCTTTGAACTTTGACGGAGTAGCCTTTCTTCACAAACTCAACAATTCTGTCGAGGGACATGGCTACCACCTCAAGAGGAAAAGGGCGGGCGCGGGTTTCCAGCCCGAGGCGGGGCATGTGATTGAAAAAATAATCAAATTCACTCATGGAGGTCAATGTAAATCGTTAGTTCCCTGACTTTGAACCACATCGAAGCTTTGTGAGTCTCATCGTCAGGATCAACGTTAGCGTGATCCCATTCGCTCGTGACCCTCTCAAGCAAGTTGATTAGCTCGCGGTAGTCTCTTTCGCTGAATACCTTCAAGGCTATTGCTTTCATCTCTGGATACGTAACGATTTTCGCTTTTTCAATCTCGATTACAGAGGACATAGCCACCACCTACATCGAGTAGCTCAATGCCTCAACTTTCCAGCCGTTCTTTGCCAGCTCAATGTAGTGGGTTTCTTTGCCGTTAAATTGGCTCTCTATGTGCTTCACTAGTCTATATCCTTGAGCTCTGTATGCTTCGATTAGTTCTTCAACTGTCGCTTTCACTTCAGTTCGGCGGGAAATGGCTTCCCAATCTCCAACGGTGCGGTAGATTGAAACAGTCCAAACAAACATCAGAAATCCCTCGCCCCGCTCGGGTTTCTGCCCGCCCCCCGCCCGCCGTCTTTAAACTGCCCCTTTCACGGACTTCATCGCTTCCATCGCTCAGTCCATATCACAATGATACCAAAAAAGTATTTAAAGAACTTGGCAGTGGAGTGAAAGTAAACTAAAACGAATGCGAGCTAGCTTGTTGATGAAATCCACGAAGGGAAAACTGACATCATGAAAAGTGAAAGTAAACCACTCTATTCAATATAAAATAAAATAAAAGAGAAGTCGAGTGATACCACTTCGCTGATCTTGAACGAATTCAACATTTTGCATCTATATGAAAGTTGTGGAATTCGTTGAAAAATATAGGACAAGATACATTCAAAATAATATTATTATAGCTCTTCAAACTTCATGGTTCGCTTGTTGAGCCTTTTAGCTCCGAGCAAGCCGTGTCTGGAAATGATAATGTCTATGAACTTGAACACGTCTTCCCTGATGAAGTAGATCTTCCACTTTATTTCTATGTCCCCCTTCTTTTCGGTTGCTTCTTTGACTTTGTACGAGAACTCTTCAAGGGGGTATGGCTTGGAGTCGTACACTGCGATTGCTCTGTGGTCGGGGGGAACTAGGATAATGACTAAATCGCCCCACGCGAGCACTTGCTCTTTCTTCAGCGTTTGGAACACCTCGTCGAAGTGGGACTCGATCTCCCAGAGGTCGCCTTCCACGTGGGCGCACCTCTCCTTTGCCAGCTTCCTCGGGTCCATCTTGAGCACGCTTGCGATGTCGCTGAAGGAGTACTGCTTTATCAACTTCTTGATTACGTAGTTCAAAGACGGGGCGTTCATTTTCCTCTTTAACTCCATCAGCATTGCGTGAACTTCTTCATCGACTCTTACGAGGGGCATTCGGGGGCACCAAAATATACAGTTTTACAGGTATTAAAAGTTTACAAATGTATACAAGGTAAACTTCGTTTACGGGTAAATTTGCATACTTTGGTGGTTCCCAAGGTCATGCGAGGTAATACTTGACTATCGGCCTCCCTTTCTCGTCCGTACCCATTTGCATCTTGGACGCTCTTAGATAGCACTTGACTATCCTCGTAGCGTAATCCTCCGAGATTCCGAATTCGTCGCATATCTCGTCTATGGTCATCGGCTTGTTCCTCAGTGCTTCTGCAATCTTCTCAAGGAGTGTCTTTCTTTCTAGGTGCGGAATCATTTGCTCTAGAGCACTCCACAGAACAGGTTTAGGAGCTGGAGATTGAGCAACTAGTATGTTCGTAGCTATTGCGGTTCTAAGTAACTCTGAGCAATCTCGAGGCGACAAGGGAAATCCTTCTTCCCTCAGGCTTACTATGAACTCCTTGACAACCTGATGTACGTACTTAAAATCATCATCTGTGAAGCTTATGGTATCTAGAAGTTCTTGAAATTCTTGAACAAGTTGCTTTTCATAATCAACGTCTCTGTTGAGCAAGCCGTCATATATCCTCAGCAGATCCTTGTCGAGGAGCTTTCTGCTTATTTTTACTATTGTAAATCTATCAAGGAATGCTTGCTGGTGTGCTCGAGGCAGGTTATCTAAAGTATGCGTCGCAGTCCAAACGGTCGCTTTAGGTCTGTATCGAATTGCCGTGTTATTATCAACTATTTCGATTCCCAACTGCTCTAGAATCTCTCTATTCTCCGTTCGATCTAAAGCTCGAGCTAGCTTTACTAACCTCACGGTCATTATGGATGATTCAAGCCCTTCGAGGAACATCTCGACTACTTCAGGACGACTCTTCGAAATTGCTGTGGATAGCTCGGGTATTATTACAAGGTCTTTTACAAGAACGGGCGGAATTATTCTATATCGCCCTCTTGATTCAACAGCACTTCCTCGAACGACAGCCTCTGATAGCGCAGTCTCTACAGTCCACGTGAATTCCCTGGGAATAAACATAGTCATGTGTCTGAGTAATGTAGATTTAACCCATCCTGGATCCCAGTGTAGCATCACGTGCTTTCTCAACCTCAAGAGGTCGTATCTATTCGCGATCTTCATCAAAGCGATTGACTGTAGCAACTGAGGAACGGCGACTTCCCCGATTATCCCATATATCTTGCTGAAGTACCTCACTATTTTAACGATAACAGATTCCCTCCCAAAAATTTTTATTAATTTATCAATAGTCCACATGTTATTATATTTGGAAGGCACGCTCCCCCCCTCTAATCCTAAAAGCGAAAAAAATAAGATAAAGGGTTCCGAAGCTTAGTGCTACTTAGCTCTCTTAGATTTCTTTTTCCTTGGCAGGTATCCCTCTTTCTCTAGATACTCCCTCAGAGCTGTTCTGACTATGTCCGCGAGGGAGTAACCCGTTTCCCTCTTCATTTCCCACATCGCTTCGTAGATGCGCTTGGGAATCCTAACCAAGAACTCTTGAACCTGCTCCATATAATCACCATATAAATACTGTATGAAAGCAAAATAAAAATTATACCTTTACTTTCCAAGCTATATGGACTCCACTGTTGTCTATCTTGATCGTCGCTAGGTTTGTGTTAGCTCCGAACCTTCTCGAAGTGGTTACTAAGACGCTTATGATCGTAGCCGTAGGCGATGCGGAGATTTTCTTGAAGAACCACTTCTCTTTCGCGTAGTACGTATAGCGTCCTTTTCCCAGCTCGCCTTCTAGGGTTGGCTGGTCACTTACGATTACTATCGCTCCCTTCAAGAGTGCGTATCGGGTTAGCAAGGACATGAGGTTTGCTCTCCTTTGGAAAACTTGGAACTTATTCGCTTCTTCTACGTAAGTAGACATCACGGCCAATCCAATCGAGTCAAAGCAAATGAGGTCGTAGTTGTCCCTCTTCAAGTCGGTTTCGATGGTTCTGACTATCTCGTTAATGTCTGTTATGTGCAAGCAGTACGTGAAGTTATCGAACTTCTTCATTTCGGCTAAGTCTTCGGGCTTTATGTTTCCCTCAACATCGAAGAACAGGACTTTCTTTCCGATCTTCAGCGCATCTTTGCAAACTCTAACCATGAAAGAGGTTTTTCCCGAGCCCGACTCTCCCCAAA
>Ga0190313_1000468_pt1 | contig 24263 bp, 21 predicted proteins | sample 4870071011_MG_FD_169989 | JGI IMG/M metagenome (GOLD analysis project Ga0190313, IMG submission 169989) | Hydrothermal vent sediment bacterial communities from Southern Trench, Guaymas Basin, Mexico - 4870-07-10-11_MG | ecosystem: Environmental > Aquatic > Marine > Hydrothermal vents > Sediment ... | reverse complement strand
TCAGCCTGATCGCTGAATCGTTGCGCACAAAGCCGTTGATCTCCAAATCCCCGCCAAGGGCTTCAAAACCAAAAACCTGAACTTGACCAAATGCCAAAACCAGAGTACACGCCAAAAAAAACAAACCAAATTTTCTGAACATCTTTCCTCCTTAAAACTCCTATTTAAGACTCTTTTCAAAAACAAATTTGATCTTTAAGACAACAACAAAAACTATTCTATGTAAAAAGCGCCACCTCCCTTCACCTGTTAAACAAGCCATAAAAAAATAAACTTCAGCTACATATAAAAACAGGAGGCAGCAAACTAATTTTTATTAGAAAACGCTGCCTCCTGCATAAAAAATTATTATAACATTATTTACTGATTAGTTATAAATTTTGGTTTAATTATCAAAATAAGAGCGGGCAACAGCACAAGTGTCCCAAGAAGATGAAAAAATGTGACAATTGTCAGCAAAAGCCCCATGTCAGCCTGGAACTTAATGTCGGAAAAACCCCAGAAGACAACTCCAAGCGCAACTGTAAGAGCTGTGAAGGTTATGGCCTTTCCAGTTGTAACAAGCGTAACAAAATTTGCGGTACTAAGATCCTTTGAACTAGAATACTCCTCCTTCATCCTGCTTAAAAAATAGATTCCATAATCAACACCTATTCCCACAGCAATTGTTGCAACAGGAAGTGTATTAATATTAAGCCCTATACCCTTTAACCCCATGTAGGCAAATATAAGATAGTTTGACACAGCAAGGGGAACCGCAAGAATCAGGCCGGCTACCAATGATCTGTAGGTAAGACTGCACAAGAAAATAGTTATTGCAAAAGTCATCACAAGCAAAGCAAGCTGGGATTTAAAAACCTCTTCGTTTGCAGCGGCAAGAGTACCAACGACTCCGGCAGCCATCTTGAACTTTGCCTTTTCCAAAGGATTTGCGTCTATAAACTTTTGGGAAACATCCATGGCCTCCCTCAGGGTATCGCCTTTGTGATCTTTAAAGTAGGCCGTAATACTTCCGGCCTTATAATCAGGCGTTGCATAAGGATCAAGATCTCCCCTGATGGCAGAACTCATGAACATATAAAAAAGAACAGCAATTTCATTTCTTGAATGGGGCACTATATTCCACTTTGGCAGCCCTTCATGGAGGTTCATATTAACCTTTTTCACAAGGTTTACAGATGAAATGGTTCCGCCGACCTGGTTCATTTTTTCAAGATTCCGCTGGTACTCCTCCATCTTGTGAAGATTCTCAAAATCATACAGGGTCTTTTCCCCTTCTTCACCGTCAATAACTGCAAGCATCGGATTCAGACCCTGAAAGCTCTCGTTTATAACCTTTGCGTCTATGTTATACTGTGAATCAGGCCATAATATGGGGCTGCCGGGATTTGCATCGCCGACCTTAATCCTTTCCGCATAAAAATAGGCCACCACTCCAATAACAAGGGCTATGAGTATGACGACCCATGCGCCTTTACCCTTGTTTAACAATGAAAGCCTTTTTAGAAGCCTGTAAAACAGCCCTGCCTCTTTATCTTTGCCTTCAGAAGTCTCGGGGAGAGGAAGATATATAAGGGCAAGGGGATTCATGAGCAAAACAGTAAAAACAGTGGTCAAAGCCCAGAAAGCACTTATAACTCCGAGTTTCTGAAGCATGGGTATGGGTATGACCGCAAGAACGGCAATGCCGGCAGCATCCGTGAGAATACCTGCAAAACCCGGAAAAAACAGAGCCTTTATGGTGGCATGAGCCGATAGCTTAACATCCTTCAGCACGCTTTTTTCTTCAATAAACCGCTCGTTGAACTGAACTGAATGACTTATTGTTCTCGCTGTTATAAGCAGAGGAACAACAAGAGCCAAAGGATCAAGATTATAACCTAACAGGCCGACCAGCCCCAACCCCCAAATTGCACTGAACAAAGCTGAGAGCAGGGGAAGAAGAACCATCTGAACACTCCTTGTATATACAAAGAGCAGAATAAGCACTGCAATAAGAGTTACTCCAAAAATCATCTTTGTCTGACCAAGAAAGCTGTATATATAACCCTTGATCATTGTTTCGCCGGCTATGTAAATATTTGTATTGTCATCCTTTTCAGCATATGCGATCTCTCTGACTTTTTCGAATATTGCAGAATAATCGAGTGGTCTGTCTTCATAGAACTGAAGTGAAATCAAGGCTGATTTTGAATCAAGGGAAACGAGAGAACCGAAGATCATATCATTGCTGTAAATCGCTGTCTTCAGATATTCCATTGCCTGTTCATTTTTAGGTGTATCCGGCCACATAAGAGGCTTAACCTCAAGTCCCCAGTCGCTGGCCCTGAAATCCTTAACCTTTGCCTGTGCTATTGAAGTAACCTTGTATCTGTCAGCACCTGGAATATACATTGCGGAATCTGAAATTCTGCTTATCTTTTTCAGGGTTTTTTCATTGAAAATATCCCCTTCCTTTACCTCAACATCAATAAAAATAATATTAGCTCCACCGAATATTGCCCTGAAGCTGTTATGAAGCTTTACATAGGGATGCTTCTGGGGCAAAAGATCGCCAAGATCGGTTGCCAATTTTACTGAGGTTAGCTTATAACAAAAGAAAACCGTCATTAAAATTAATAGAATCCCAAGAATTAAACGTTTATTAACAATAAAACTTGCTATCTTATCATTATACACAGCAGTTTCTCCCCTTATTAAATATTTCTTGTGAAACTGTCGAAATATCTGTATTAAAATTACACTTAGATTTTTAACATGAAATCCAAGAAGTTATCTGTTTAATAGACTCCTATTTTCAGCAAAACCGCCCGGCTGCCCACACACCATCCATGGCCTTCAAAAAGATCAACGCTGGACATTGCCATGTGAGTAGTAGCTTTAACAGTCTTCCATGTGTTGCCGGCATCCAGGCTTTTAACTATTGAGCCCCTTGCTCCAACCGCCCATAAAAGATTACCGTCTCCTGCAATTCCAAAAAGACTCTCTCTTGAGCCGCTTGACACTGTCTTCCATGTATTTCCGCCATCCTGTGTGACTATTGTAAAACCGTCTATTCCAACTGCGCATCCCTTGAGAGCATCGACAAAATAAATGCCGAACAGAGTTTTTTCTGCCCCTATATCCTGTTTTACCCAGGTCTTTGAGCCATCTGCTGTATGAAAAACTGAACCGAACTCACCAGCAACCCAGCCGTTATTCTCATCTATAAAACAGATATCATAAAAAGAGATATCCTCATCAATTGAAACATTGCCCCAGTTTTGTCCTCCATCTGTGGTCTTTATTATCGTCCCCCAGGTGCCTACTGCCCAGCCTGTTTTTTCATTAACAAAGTCTATTAAGAAAAAGGGTTTGTCAGGATGGCCGCTGTTTAACCTTACCCACTTTTTACCGCCATCTGATGTGCTTAGAATCACCCCGTTGGCGCCGCTTATCCAGCCTTTTTCAGGCGTTGCAAAACATACTGAATATAAAGGTCCGGTTGTTCCGCCATCCTGTTTGACCCATTTTTTTCCTCCGTCACCGGTATAAAAGATGCCTCCCCAGTAACCCACTGCCCATGTGTTTTTTGAATCAAAAATATCAACGCCATAAAGATCATCAATACCAAAAACCGATGCCGGCGCTTCTTTATTATTTTCCGATGATTTTTCTATTTTTGCTTCTTTACATCCAAAACAAAGCAAAATAGAAAAAAAGCATATAAAAAAAATCTTAAACCCCTTAAAGTTTCTGCTTCCCTCTTTTTTTAAAAAGTTCATTTGTCTTTCCATTCCTTTTTTTTTGTTTAAAGATAACAACATCTCCCTATCCTGACCACCTAAATTCCTCATTAAACCTTCTTTACACTATCTTAATACAAACTACAATAAAAAAATGACCGAACACTCAGTCAGTTTGCCTTGAAAAACTTTTTTTATCTTAGCTTTATTTGATGCCTTTGTAAAAAGGCCCAACTTTTTTATTTTGACCACAACATGCAGTATTATTGACCTTTATTATATCCACTATATTGTAGCAATAAATTGATTTCCAATTTTTTATGAAATTAGCTTATTTTAATATATATAACAAAAAATTTTTATTATTGAATCTTTGACTTGTCAAGCAATAAATAGTATTTATTTAAAAAAACAAAATTAAAAACCATCCGGCATTATTCATTTTTTTTCTCAACAAGACACAGGAGCGTATTCTTATATTTTGATTCTTTTGCCCCCTGTACATTAAACAATTCACAAGATGTCTTGCCGGGAATAATATAAATTAAAAGCGTTGCCCTGCTTTTAAAACTTTTATCTTTATAAGGAGGAGGAGCTATCCCCCCCGTGTTACCATCCCAGATATTTTCTGCAATCTGCTCAAGACTTTCAATCAGGTCATCCTGCCATCTTGCGAGGCTGTCAATACTTGGTCCGGGAACAGGCGCAGATTCAAAAAAACCTATTTTTTCTGCTGTTTCAAATTTGTCTATCAAATATTCAAAAACACTGCCGCTTGATGTTAAAAGCAAGGGGACATCCTGCATTCCCATGTCTTGCGGGAAAAGACATGACCAGGCTTTCAGCCTCTCTTCCCACATATAAGGGGTCATAATGTCCGCAGGTTTGGACAAAATGCCCTCTTTAATATTCTTTTCATCTCCTTTTAAAACATTCATCAAATCCCGGCGCATCTCTTCAACATCCGTCAATCCCATGTTAATTTCATTATTCTGCATGTCCACTTCCTGGGCAATCTGAAGAAATGCCCTGGCAGCCATAATATTTTCATCCGGCTCTTCAGGCGTTTCAGATTTTACACTTTTATTTATTTGGGATCTGATCTGATTTGGAAGTGTATTGCTGCAAAAAGGATTTTTTTCAGACACAGCCCTGGCAAAAGCCTTATCACCATAGCTATGCATACTGATCCAGGCTTTAATATCTTTTATTATTCCAGCCAGTTTTTCTTCATCTTTTAAAACAGGCAGATTAATATCTATCATGCCCTTTTTTTTCAAGTCCTGCATAGCATCAGGCACGCCGGAACATGTTGGCCGGCATATAATAATATCTTTAAAAAAGGCGCAAATATTTTCAGCAGTTTCAAGAGCAATATATGTGAACGGGAAATATACGGGTTTCATTATTCTTCCTATGTTTTTGTTATATTATTTTTCATTAGTTATTTTTGGTGGATTCGTCGCTTACGCTCCTTAATCCACCCTACAATCCTACCAACTTTATATAAAATGTGTAGGGTGGATTAAGCGTAGCGAATCCACCAAAATTTTCCTAAAACCTAAAACTGCGGCTTTGCCGCTTTAGACTGTCCGTTTTTTATCTTTCACCACTATTCCGGCCGCTCTCAGTTTATGGCGAAGCTTGTCCGCAAGTGCCCAGTTTTTTTCTTTTCTCGCGGCATCTCTTTCTTTTATTAATCTTTCTATTTCAGAATCGGTCTCCTCTTTTCTGAAATCAAAAATTTTCAGCACGGAATCAATATTCTTAAACTCATTAATAATCCGTTTTGCTCCTTTTGGGTCTATCTTTTTTTCAGATAAAAGAATATTTATTTTTTTAATATTTTTAAAAACAGAAACCATGACTGCGGATATATTCAGATCATCATCCATGGCACAGGTAAAGCTTTGTTTTATATCATACAAAAGCTGATCAAGCTCTTCAAAAGGCGACCCCTCCTTTATATTCAGCAAAGCATGGACACAGGCATCAAGCCTCTTTAATGAGTGCTGTGCATTCTTAAGGCTGCTTTCCGAAAAGGTTATGATTTTCCTGTAATGGACCGAAATCAGCCAGAACCTTATTACCCTGCCTGAACAGCCCTGTTTAACAAGCTGATCAAGGGTAATGGGCACCAGAGCATTTTCATCAATTTTTTTCCCGTTGGCCAAAACCCTCTCACAATGAAGCCAGTAGTTGGCCATGGGTTTGCCTGTCAGGGCTGATGCAATTGCAATCTGATTTTCATGATGCGGAAACATTAGTTCCCTGCTGCTTGTGTGTATGTCAAAATTTTCACCAAGACACTTCATTGATATTGCCGCACACTGTATATGCCATGAGGGGCGCACGTTCCCCCAGGCTGTTTTAACATATATGCCTCTTTTAAGTTCGGAAAGCCTTGTTCTTTTAAAAAGTGTAAAATCTCTGGGATTATCCTTCTCATACTCATCGAGATCCACAGTGGCCCCAAGTTTTATCTTGTTTATATCAACGCCGGAAAGCTTTCCGTAATCGGAAAATCTGGAAATATCAAAATAAAGGGAGTGGAGTTTTTCATAGGCAAAACCTTTTTGAGCCAGTTTCTCGGCAAGGGCAACCATATCATCAACATGCTCGCTTACCCTGGGATATTTTGAGGCAGGCTTAACTTTAAGGGTCTTAAGATCGTTAAAAAAAAGATCAATATGTTTTTGAGTAAACTCGGGCAGCTCCATATTCTCTTTTTCAGAACCGAGAATGGTCTTGTCATCCATATCGGTTATATTTACAACCTGATTTACCGAATACCCCCTGAATTCAAGGTAACGGCAGACAAGATCGGCAAATACAAAGCGCCTGCTCTCCCCAAGGCCAATCCTTGCATTTGCCGTGGGCCCGCATGAATAAACAGATGCTTTTCCTGGAGAAAGCGGAACAAACTGCTCTTTTGAGCGGCTCAGTGTATTAAAAAACTTGGGGCCGGTCTTATCGGTCTCTGCAAAAAGGCTGGTGCTGAGATATCTTTCACCACCATCCGGAAAAATCACCACCACCTTGCCCCGAGTCATGGCAGCAGCCTCCTTTTGCGCTATGGCCATGGCGGCTCCGCTGCTCATTCCCACAAAAAGACCTTCCTTTTTTGCAAGAAGCCTTGCCATCTCAAAGGCCTCTTCATCTTCAACATTCACTTTTTTATCAAGAAGCTTCTTGTTAAAAATTTCCGGGGAATAGGCCTCCTTCATATTCTTTAAGCCCTGTATTTTATGACCAAGATAAGGCTCCACGCCTACTATCTGAATATCTTTATTATACTCCTTTAATCTTCTTGAAACACCCATTAATGTTCCGCTTGTACCCATGGTGGCAACAAATACTGAGACCTCCCCGTTTGTCTGCTTTAAAATTTCCTGGGCTGTTCCGTTATAATGCGCAAGCCAGTTAGCCTTATTATTATACTGATCAGTCATAAAATAGACGCCAGGATTTTCACGCACAAGGCGGTAAGCCTCTTCAATGGCGCCATCTGTTCCAAGACGCCCGGGGGTAAGAAGTATCTCCGCTCCCCTTGCCTTTAATATAATTCGGCGTTCTTTGCTCACGGCTTCAGACATGGTCAAAAGAAGCCGGTAGCCTTTTACGGCACAGACAAGGGCAAGACCGATGCCTGTATTTCCGCTTGTGGCTTCGATTATAATTTTGTCATGGGTCAGCTCACCGGATTTTTCTCCTGCCTCAATCATGGCAAGGGCTATTCTGTCCTTTATTGATCCCCCAGGATTCATATACTCCAGCTTGGCGTAAATCTTTACTTCAGGATCAGGATTAAGGCGCTCTATTTCAATTAGAGGTGTATTGCCGATAAAATCTAATATGTTTTGGCTCATTTTTTAATAAATTTCCGTATATTAATTGCCGCTCAGGCTGTCCAGCGCCCTGGAAAGGCTTTTTTTTATCTCTTCAAACACGCCTGGTTCACTCAGACCTGAATCAATAGTATAAAATCTGTCAGGCTCGAGACGAGCCAGCTCAAGGTACCCTGATCTGACCTTTTCGTGAAAGGCAAGAGCCTCTTCTTCAAACCTGGTCTCCACGGACTCCCTTGCGCCTCTGTCGATCTCTTTCCATGCGCGCTTCAAACCGGTTTCCACAGGAAGATCAAGGAGAATGGTTATATCGGGCTGCAATCCTTTTAAAACAAGATTATGGAGCCTGTTTATCAGGTCAATATCAAGCCCCCTTGCATAACCCTGATAGACCAGGGTTGCATCAAAAAACCTGTCGCACAGAACAGTTTTGCCTTCCCATAATAAGGGTTCAATGATCTCTTTCACATGCTGGGTCCTGTCCGCCATATACAAAAGAAGCTCGGCAAGGGGCGATAATCCCCTGTTATCAGGATCAAGAAGAATTCCCCTTATCTTCTCTCCAATTTTTGTGCCCCCCGGTTCTCTCGTTATAATGCAGTCATGCCCCATACCCCGCAAAAAATCGGCAGCTTTTACTATCTGGCTTGTTTTTCCTGATCCTTCTATGCCTTCAAATGTGATAAACATTTAATTATTTATTTTTCCTTTATAAAAATAACGCCCCAGAAGTCTGTGATAGGATGTCCAGGTTTCATTCTCATTCCCGGACTTCATAAACTCGCGTATGCCGTTAACCTTGGAATCTATCTCATCAATATAGTTCAGCAGAACAGCTTCAATGGTTTTGGGGGGTTCAGGTGAACCGAACTCACGCTCACCATGATGGCTGACAATCATATGCTTTAGCAAGAGAGCTTTTTCTTTGGGAAAATTTTCCACAGATTCCATTTTTTCACCAAGGAGCTCCAGCCCTATAACTATATGATTAAGCAATCTTCCCTGATCCGAATAATCTATGGATGTGCTGTAATCAAATTCCAGAATTTTGCCTATGTCATGAAGTATTGCTCCTGAAACAAGCAGATCCCTGTCTATTCCACTGTAATGACCGGCAACCTTGTCTGCCAAAAGAGCCATGGACAGGGTATGTTCAAGAAGCCCGCCAATATAGGCGTGGTGCATCTTTTTCCCGGCAGGAGCTGTTTTAAATCTATTCACGAACTCCTTGTCATTCCAGAAGGCTTTAAAAAGTTCTTTCAGGCAGCCTGTTTTTATCGTAGCGGTCACCTGCAAAAGCCTTTCAAACATTGTTTCGATATCCCTGTCTGTTTTTGGCAGATAATCAGCAGGCTCAACCTCTCCAGGCAAAACAGGCTCCATCCCCTTTACAACGGCCTGCAAAACCCCTTTATAGTCGGAAACACTACCCCGGACATGGACAAAATCACCCGGAGAGGTTTCCCCGGATATCCGGTCAACATCATCCCATATCACGCCCTTTATTCTGCCGGTTTTGTCCCCAAGTGTAATATTTAAAAAATTATTTCCGTCTCTTTTCTGGGACATGCTCTTTTCAGACAAAATAAAAATATCATCAAGCTTGTCACCTGCCTTAATCTCCCCAACAAACTGTTTTTTCATAACCGGTTATAACCCTTTTATATCTGTTCCACCCAGTTCTTTAAGTTCTCAAACATATCATAATCCGTAGCATCACACTTGATGGGAGTTACGGAGATATAGTTATTCTCAAGCGCTTCCACGTCAGTTCCCGCCCCATGGCCGGAACCGCTCAAATCACAGGTATGCCAGTAATACTGCCTGTTTCTCGGGTCTCTTCTCTTATCCATATATTCAGGAAAAATTTCAATGCTCTGTCTGCATATCTTTGTTCCCGGAATTTCAGCCAGGGGGATGTTTGGAAAATTTATATTCAAAAAAGTCCCGGACGGAAGTCCGCTGGTAAAAACTTTTTGGGCTGCATCAAGGGCAAAATCCGCAACGCCATCATAATTAACAGGCCTGTATCCCTGGACAGAGACAGCTATTGCCGGGATATTATACAGAGCGGCTTCCCTTGCCGCTGCAACCGTCCCGGAATAGTTCACATTAATACCCACGTTGGCCCCCGGGTTTATCCCTGAAATCACCATGTCGGGTCTTGATTCAAGAAGTTCCACTACACTCAGTTTAATGCAATCTGCAGGAGTGCCTGTAACAGCATATCCCTGGAATCCGCTCTCCAAGGTCACCCTGTTTGCACGCAGCGGAGAGTACAGCGTTATGGCATGACCCACCGCACTTCTCTCACGATCAGGCGCCACTACTGTAACAGAATGTTTTTCTGCAAAGCTCTTATAAAGCGCCCATATTCCATCTGCATAAATACCGTCATCATTTGTTATTAAAACATTCATGATTCAACACCTCTTTTTTCATCAATAACAGGCAAAAAAATATTAAAGGTGGTTCCGAATCCTTTTTTACTGCTCACGTTAATTATTCCATTATGATTGCTTATTACGCCGTATGCAGAAGCAAGACCGATGCCCATGCCTCCGGCTTCTTCCTTTGTTGTAAAAAAAGGTTCAAAAACACTCTGCAAAACATCTTCAGCCATGCCTGTGCCGGTATCTGCCAAAGAAATTTTTATAAATCTGCCGGGTTGCAAATTATACGGTTTTACAAAGTTGTCACCAAGCAGTATGTTTTCCGTTGTTATAATCAGTTCTCCGCCTTCAGGCATTGCCTGGCGTGCATTCATATAAAGATTAAGCAGCACCTGCCCTATCTGCCCACTGTCAACCTCAGCCCTCCACAAATCCTCTTTATATTCTCTATGCACCTTAATATCTTTATGGAGCGATACAAACATTTCAAAATACTGCTCGCAAAGCTCATTCAAATCAGCGGGCGCAAGCTTAATATCTTCGCTTTTTGTAAAACTGATAAGCCGCTTAGTCATATCGTTTGCATTTTTAATGATATTTTCTATTCTTTTAAGATTGTTAAAATGGGGATGTACAGAATCCATATCCATGAGCATCAATGATGCGTGCCCATTAATACCCGTGAGCATATTATTAAAATCATGGGCTATTGTTCCGGCAAGCGCGCCCAGGGATTTCATTCTTTGAGCATGATGCAGCCGTTTCTCCAACAAGGCTTTATCCTCCAAAGCCTGTTTACGCTCTGTTATATCCCTTCCAATAGACTGGAATTCCACAAGGCGGCCATGGTTGTTAAAAATTGCACGATCCGTCCACTCCTGCCATCTTAAAGCACCGTCCGGCGCTATTACCTGATGTTCATAGGTTATCATAGGGTTTTCAGAGCTTAAAGACATAAAATGTTTTTTTACATTCTCCTGGTCAGAGTCAGGAATAAAGGCAAAAAAATTACTACCCATTAATTCAGCCTTTTTTTTATTAAAATACTGGCAATAAGCCTTGTTTACAAAGGTCAGTGTTCCATCGAAAAAAAACCTGCATATCATGGCCGGCATATCTTCCACAACCCTGCGATATCTCTCCTCGCTCTCGGACAATGCCTTTTCTATCTCTTTATGCTCTTCTATCAGTCTTGACAGATTATAGATATCCCTTAAACGTTTCCTGCCGGCTTCTTTTGCTATTTCTTTGTAATAGCTGCCTCTTTGCCTTGCTTCCTGTAACAGCTTTTCCATTGTTCAACTGCCCTTATTAAAACAATAAGATTCTATTCAAACCGCAAAAACCAATAAAACACCTGTCCAGTCCAATCCTCTGCTCTTTTGCAGAAAAGGGGCAACTTCAACACCGGAGTAAAAACCGAAAAGAGGGGTATCGTACTTATTAAACACCTTCTGCACTTCTGATGCTTCTTCCGTGAAAGTTTTGGAATATTCTGCGGCACGCCCGGCACAATTGATATAAAGCCCGAAACAAGGTTTTTCCCCTTTATCAAAAATCTGCTGCATTAATTCTTCTGAATTTCTTCTTGCAGACTCTATCATTTTTTCACCATCTCTCAGCATAAACTGTATTTCCGTGCCTGCCCAGAGGTCAGGCTCAAAAATACCGATGCCTTCTTCTTCCGGCAAAACCCCTGTTATCAACCTGTTCACGTAATTGCTCTCCAAAGTCTCCTCGTATCTTTTGCCATGATTAACCCCTATTGTTAAAAGATCAACCGGATTCTGATTCCTCCAGTTCTTATTCCCGTATAAATTATCTATAATTTCCACAATCGGTTTGCCGTCAAGCTCATAAATAGCCGAACCCTTAATTTTTGTAATAGTGTGGTAAACGCCGTCTAAAGGTGTGCACCCGTGCATAATTCTAAAATAATGCTTAAAATCACCGGCAAAAATCGCTCCCACAAGATTCTGCGTGGCAACACAAGAACCGCAAAACTGTTTTGTCTGCCCCAGGTCAAATTCACCGATAAGGCCTGCGCCAAAAATATTAACACCATGGCCGAGTTTCTGCTCAATCCCTGCAATTAAAGGAGACGAGGCATTAAGCACAGGAGGCGTTGTCAAATTTCCCGGGCTTTTAACAGAATCATAAAAAATTATCATACAATTATTTAAAGCTTCTGATTCTTCCTGCAATTTTTTTTTCAACTTTGCGGCAAGGTTCATACCGGCTGTTTTCTCGTCCATATTGAGATCGCCGGCCGAATCAATTATTAATCGGAAATTATCTGACTGCAAAATTGCAGCTCCTGAAGGATAACCTTTATAAGACAAATTTTCATTGGTGATAATACCGATTGTGGAACCGCCTATAATCGGCACACCTTTTCCCACAACAGATTGAAGACCTGAAAAAAATTTTTGATGATCAAGGCTTCCGCTGCAAAAGGCAAATACAAGATCCGGCCTGTTTATTCTCCCGCTTTTAATTGCATCTTCACCAGCCTTTTTCCCTGAATAAAATGAATCTTCGTCGTTACAAAAACCTGTTCCTGCTTTCATCCGCCCTCCGATAAAACAAAGCGCTTAATTTTAAATAACTTTTTGAATACAAACTACTATTTTGGATTTTCGTAAAATATATAGTTTGTGGAATAGTCGCTGAATTCAAAATATGCTTTTTTTTCACCACTATCTTTTAGCAGGTTAAAATTTTCATCAATATAGCCATAACCGAATCTGTACGGCCTTGGTTTGTTGTCAGAAGTTCCGTATGCAGTGGAAAGTTTATCAACCTTTATAAATCGTTTCACAAGTTTTTCACCTGCATAAATATCAAGAACACCGTCAGTGCCTGTCCAGTTCTGTATTTTTCTGCCAAGCTCGTTTTGAGTCTCCTGGGTGCATCCTGATAAAAAGAAAAAAAAGGCTAATATTATAAATAAATACCGGCACATAAAACACCTCCTTAAATATTTTTATGAAAAAATAAAAAATGATACAATAGAATAACATCTATTACAATAATGGAAATATTTTTTTCAACTTGACATAAAACCGCCCTCTTGTGATACAATTTTTTTTTAAATACCTGTAAAACTCTGCATTCTCCATTAAAAATGCGGAATAGATGCCATGATTACCGGCAAACCAATGGATGTAAATAAAAAATGTTTGAAAATTTAAACCTTGAAAATATAGAAAAAACCAAAATAAATATCTTAAGAGAAAACACCTCAACCAGACCCAGCATCCTGCTTATTAAAGATAACGGCCATGAGGCTGTGGTTAAAGACTTCAGCAGGTGCGGCTTTATATACAAAAACACCATCGGCCGTATTATTACTTCCCGTGAAAAAAGGGCCTATGAAAAAATTGAGGGCATTGAAGGGGTACCTGAACTGTATAAGGCCATGGCAGGATACGTTCTTGTTATAGAAAAAATTAATGGAATCGACTTAAGGATATTGAGAAAAAAAAGGGGGGACATTGACCCTGTTTTTTTTGACAAGCTTAATGAACTGGTAAAAAAATGCCATGCAAGGGGAATAGTTCACTGTGATATGCGAAAAGCTGCAAATATAATCAAGGATAAAAACAGCGAACCCTTTCTTATAGACTGGGGAGCTGCAATTTTCCAAAAAGAAATGCGATTTCCGGTGTTAAACCATATTTACAAGAGGCTTGAAAAAGAAGACTTTAAGGCTGTAATTAAATTAAAACTTCGATTTTGCCCTAATGCAGTCAGTCAGCAGGAAAAAGACAACTTTTTTTATCAGGATAACCTGGAAAAATTTGCAAGAGCTGTCCGTAACACAGGGCAAAGATGGTTAAAAAAAATTTTTAAATACCTTGCTTTTTTAAAATAGGCATTTAATATACGCATTCTATATTTTGTATAAAAAAAAGGAAAAACTTTGTCTAACATTTCAGCCAACAGAATAAACAAACTTTTTAATAATAAAAGGCTAAGGTCTTTTTTCTTAAAACTCAGGTATCCGCTTTTTATATGCCTTGCAGTTGTCCTGATAAAACATATAAAACCATCATTTTTCCTGGCCGGATTTATTATTTCCATGGCGGGAGAATTAATACAGCTATGGTGTTTTGCGTCTCTTGATAAAAATAAAACCCTGAGCATCAAGGGGCCGTATATACTGGTAAGAAACCCCATGTACCTGGGACGTTTTTTTTTACTTCTCGGCTGTATTATACTTGTGGGCAACCTCTGGCTGGCATCCGGTTATACTATATTATACTATTTTTATATGGCGAACAGGGTGAAGCGTGAAGAAAAAAAATTAAAACCCTTATTTGGTGAAGATTTTGAAAAATACTGCCACACTGTCAACAGGTTCCTTCCTTCTTTTAAAGGCATTGATATAAAAGCCCTATGGTTTTTTAAATGGAGACTCTTTTTTAAAAACAACGGGCACTGGAATCTTGCCGGTCTGCTGGCGGCTTTTGCCCTGTTCTACTTTTTTACTTTTATATATTAAGGAATCGGAACTGTCATGGCGCAGGAACTTTTACAATTTGATAATCTTGAGCAGTATCTTTTATTAAAAAACGGAAATTATCTGTATAAGGTGCCTTTTAGAGACGGCTTTGCCGTATTAAAGGTTTATTATGGCAGCCGAAGTCTATTCCGTTATGTTACAGGAACAATCAGCAATTTTTTCGAAGGTCAAACCTCATTCATGCCCAGGGCGCGCCTTGCCAATGAAAAAAAATGCCTTAAAATCTGGCATGATGCAGGTTTCAGGGTTTTTAAAACCTATGACAACGTTAAGGTAAAAGATCTGCCTGAGGGCGGTTATATGCTGCTGGAATATCTTCCTGCCTTAAAATTTGAAGATTACTACGGCGACGACTCAGTGCCAATAGAAGAAAGGCTCAATACATACAGACGTTTTCTAAAGGAATGGCACAAGCGGCATGAGATTGCAGTAAAAGAAAGAGAACCGCGCCTGATCCACGAAAACGGGGACATGAAACATGTGATGATTATTGGAGATGAATTTTTATACTTCGACTTTGAAATGACCTTTCGCTCACGTTCAAAAGTAGAAGAGTTTGTTTCAAGGGAAATCCTTGCATACCTCAAGTCCTTAGGTAAAATCGTGGGACCTGAACTCTTTGAGCTTTTCCTCCAGGAAACAATTAACAACTATCCGAACACCGAATATCTCCATGAAACCTACAGATTCATGTTCAAACACCCTAATATTTTTCACCGCCTGGGACGTATGATTGACAGAAAGATACACCCAAGGGCATCAAAACCGTTTTCCAAATATAATGTTGCCCTGAAATTAAAAAAAAAATTGAGTAGTTAAACAGATAGCTTTTATTTATGATTTTTAAAAAAAAATCATCTATCCCAAAACCCGGGGATTTTGTTATGCTGGGAGACCAAAAGACGGTCTGTCTCGATTGCAGCCCCAGGGGAGATGGAAAACATGGTATTTTTCTTATAAATGCCGCAAATAAAAAACTTGTTCTAAAATGCTATGGACGCAAACGGAGTGCCTGGCAGACCCTCCTTGACAATTTAGAGCATCTGATAGTGGGTAAAAGTCTGACCTGGGCTAAAACAAGATTTAAAACTGAGAAAAAAAGCCTTGAAATATGGGCGAAACACGGTTTTGATGTTTTTCGTCAGCCTTCAGACAGCTCTAAAATAAACAGCCCCAAGATTAATATCGGCCGACCATTCATAATATTTGAATATGTTACAGGCCGAACAGCTCTTGAATATTTTGCAGACCCGAAAGTTGAGCATAAGGACAAGATAGAGCTTCTTAAACAGTTTATTCCTGAATGGAACAGACGTCATAAACTGGCCATGGAAACCCAAAACAGATACCTGCTGCAGGAGCATCCCTCTTTCAAACATGTCTTCAAGAGTAATGACAACAGACTGATCTATTTTGATTTTGAAACAGTCTATACTCCAAGACACAGCATTAAAGCCCTGATCGGCAGGGAGATTGCCGGTTATGTCCGTTCTCTGATAAAAGTTGTGCCTGAAAAAAAATCCAAAGAATTCCTTGATCTTATTATTAATGAGTATCCTGACACTGAGTACCTGTCTTATCCGGATTTTTACTTTTTCAGGCATCCGAATCTCCTGCTGAGGCTTTTATGTGCCATTGACAGGCAAATGCCGAGGCATAAGAAAAGGCATTCAAAATATCCCGTTGCAAAGCTCCTTGATGAAAGACTGAAATTTCATCAGGACATGCCGGGGCAAAAGGCATAGAGCAAAAATAATTTTAAAGGGGCTATGATGAAGCTAAAAATCTTTTTCATTACGGTCTCTGTCATATATTTTTTTCTCAACTCTGTATCTGCCCAGGCAGAATCTGTAAAAGCCGACCGCCAGCCGGTTCAAAAATCAACCTTTCCACTGTTTACCTTCGAGGGCTTTGATTTTGCCGATAAAAACGATAAAAACTGGAATATCACTGGTGAACCCATGGGCTGGAAAAAGGGAGGCTGGATTAAAACCATTGCAGACCATGAATTGTCAGTATTTGATGAAACCAGCAGAGATTCTTCTTTCCTTTTAAGAGCAGATCTGACATTTTAAAAAAATTCATATTATGATCTGTTTTTTATTTTTTTCTTTTAAATATATATCAAATAATAATTAACATAATTTAGTATAACTGACTAATTATTCTAAGATAATAAACATTATATAAAATATTTGGCAAAAAGAGAGGATGATAGCATGGTTAACAACGAGTTATTAAAAAAAATCGAAATGTTCAAAAGCCTTGAAGATAATCAGCTTAAGAAAATTTGCAAGTGCTGTAAATTAGAAAAATACGAATATGGAGATAAACTGTTTACTGAAAATGATGATGCAAACCACTTGTGGATGATTATAGACGGAACGGTTGACCTGCGTTTTGAACTGCCAGGAGGTCGCCCCACAACATCTGACAACACTGTTTCGTCCATTAAAGCCAAGGATGTCAGGGCAAAAATTCTTGGGTGGTCATGTTTTGTCCATCCATATAGAATGAGGCTTTCCGCTTACTGTGTCTCCATAAACTGCGAAGTAATAAAAATTGAGAAAAAAGATTTGCTGAAACTTTTTCAAGAAGACCCCCAAATGGGGTATAGTGTAATGACATACCTTGTAAAAGTTGTGGGTTTTCGTTTTCAGCAGTTTCAGGATGTGGTTGCAGAAAATATCGGTCAGAACCTGCTGTCAGGCTGGTAACAGAAGTTTAAAAAAAGGGTATAATCTCCGGCTAAAAATGAAGATTATACCCTTATAATCCATTTTGCTCTGTTTTTGGACTAATCGGTTTTCTCAACCGGTTCGATTTTATTTTGTGGAGTTTTCTACAAAACCGGTGATAGAGCAACACCAGGGATAGACCCAATAATAAACTCCAACATATTTTTATATGTTTAGAATTCTCCTTAAAAACAAATTATGTTAATAAAAGACTTTAAATATTTTTTGTACTAAAAAAACAGCCAACCCATGAATTATATGCGATATGGTGCCTGGGGCGAGAATCGAACTCGCACAGCCACTAAGGACCGAGGGATTTTAAGTCCCTTGCGTCTACCTATTCCGCCACCCAGGCAATAATGAATTGATTAATTATGATTTGATGATAAAATTACCTTCTCTCTACATGGAACAGATGTAATTGTCAAGAAGACTGTAATCAAATATTACAAAGCCTTTAGCCGATATTACAAAGCCCTTAGCCAATACAACAAAGCCCTTAGCCAATACAACAAAGCCCTTAGCCAATACAACGTAATACACTTCACAATTACATAAAAAATATTACATTCATTACACATTTTTTGAATGATCAGAAATTTGAAAAGCATGCATAACCCCGTGACATTTGCACGCTGTGCTTAACAATATGGGTCTATGCGCATTTAAAACCATGTCCAAAGCGTCAAAAAGATCTTTCGGTGTATATCCCCCTACCCCGGGCGCAAGCTGTTTGCTTTGAATAACAACAGATTTAAAATTATCAAATTTTATCGATTCAAGTTTTTTGTGTAAAATGCCTATCCTTGGTTTATTTGTGTATGTACATTTGTCAGCCGGCTCAGGACAGTTATCAGGACAAATAAAATCTGCATAACTCATATAAATTTCACCCTTACTCCCGCTTATAACATTGGGAAGACTTTTTGCCAGCCCTTCCGGCACATCTATGCCTTCCACCAAATATTTTTTTTTCAATTCAGCGCTTATCCATTCATATGCCACATGTACAGGCGCTGCTGGGATAATCCAGTCGGCAGAATCGTTTTCAGTTAAATTTTTCGACAAATACTCTATCCCGTCCATGCATATAATCTTGCATAAAATCTTATCCAGCTTTTGGCACCTGTTTATATCCTTATCAACGATTGTGATATCAAACCTGAAATTCTTTTTAGACAAAATTTCAACAGCTCTTGTTCCGAATTTCCCAGCGCCTATTACCCATAGTTTTTTCATAAAATTTTCCCCTTTTTCCATCTTGCCAGGACTTACAACATCTGATAATAAAATCTTATGAATAAATACTGCAATAATCAATCAATAATTTTAGCTTCAAAATCTCCAAGAAGAGCATATCTGCTGGATCAGGCAGGAATTCAGTTTTCAGTTATTCCAAGCAGCTTTGATGAAAGTTCCGTTGAGTTTACTTCTCCTGAAGCCCATGTAAAGATTCTTGCCAAAGCAAAGGCTGATGAGCTGGGGAAACAGTATCCTGAAAAATGGATTATCGGAGCAGACACGATAGTTATGATAAACAAAACAATGCTTGGAAAACCTGGCTCTAAAAAGCAAGCCAGGAGTATGCTTCAACTGCTAAGCGGCCGGATTCATCAGGTATATACAGGGTATTCCATATGCTGCAAGGCAAAAAAAAGATTTTTTGCAGAAACCGTAAAAACAGATGTGCTTTTTAAAAAACTTACCAAAGATGAAATAGAGTGGTACATAAATACAGATGAGCCCTTTGATAAAGCAGGGGCATACGCCATACAGGGGCTCGGGACATTTCTTGTTAAAAGCATAAACGGTTCTTACACAAATGTTGTAGGCCTTCCGGTTTGCGAGGTTATCGAATTACTGATACAAGAAGGCATTATCGGTTTTGCAAACTGAGACCTTTGCAAAACGCCCCCTTTCGCCCGATTTCGGCGTCAGGCTAAAATTTTAATCCTCAAAATACTTAATGTATTCCTGCGGTTAAAATTTTAGCCTTTCTTGAACTCCAACGAAATTGAACATTTTGAAAAGGTCTCAGACTTTTAAAACGGAGCTTTAAATAATTTGAAAAAAAAACTGGAATCAGTAAAACAGGCTATAAAGGCTGCCGCTGAATCCTGCGGAAGATCGCCTGATTCAATACGCCTTGTGGCAGTCAGCAAAACAATGCCCGCGGACAAAGTTAAGGAGGCAATTGATGCCGGAGCTGCTATAATAGGAGAAAATTATATACAGGAATCCCGTGAAAAATTCCAGGCTCTCTCACAGTACAATATATCATGGCATTTTATCGGTCATCTCCAGACAAATAAGGCAAAGTATGCTGTCAGGCTCTTTGATCTTATCCACACTGTTGACACACTTAAGCTTGCAAGGGGGCTGAATAAAGAGGCAAAAAAGCATGACAAGGTTCAACAGATACTTATACAGGTAAATATCAGCGAAGAACTCTCAAAATCAGGAACCGGCATTGATAATGTACTGGGGCTTACAAGGGAGATAAGCATGCTCGAAAACCTCTCTCTAAAAGGGCTGATGACGATACCCCCTTTTTTTAACAGTCCTGAAAAAGCCCGTCCTTTTTTTAAAAAATTAATGGAAATAAAAAATATAATCAAAAAAGCATCAATTCCAAATATAAGCATGGATGAACTTTCAATGGGAATGACAGGCGATTTTAAAGTAGCAATTGAAGAGGGAGCGACCCTTGTCAGAATCGGAACTGCAATATTTGGCCAAAGAAATTGAAAATAACGAAATTGAAAATTTTGGTGCACATATGCTGCGCCCCATGCGCAATCTACTCTGTCAAGGTTCTTGAATCCCAGGGCTTTTCTATAATGGGTTTTTTCTATAAAAAGAATATACACCCGTATCAGGAATGTTTAAGGCGGCAGGAAGCACTGGAAATCTATGCTGCAAAAAAAAACATCCGTGTTATTTATCAGGAGGGGTATGATCTTGAAGGCTTTATTCAAAGCGTTGTATACAGGGAATCAGATCGATGCAGGTTCTGTTATCATGATCGTTTAAAAGCGACAGCCCTTCTTGCAAAACGCGGAAAATTTGATTATTTTACCACAACACTTTTGTATAGTAAATTTCAAAAGCATGAACTGATAAAATCCATTGGTGAATCAGCAGGAAAATTCGCAGGAGTTCCTTTTTATTATCATGATTTTCGAAAAGGCTGGAAAGAAGGTATCAAAGAATCAAAAGAGCTTGGACTTTACAGACAGCAGTACTGCGGATGTATATACAGTGAAAAAGAACGGTATTATAAAGCCCATTAAAAAAAGCAAACAGGATAATGTTCGGAAACTTAATCTACCTGATAGTCGCTCTTTTAATCTATTACACATACCAGCCTCCTGAAAAATCAGGTCTGCACCTTGCCGGATCTCTTCTTTGTTTTATTCTGCTTAATATTTTTTTTACTTTAATTACATATGCTCAATTCCAAAAACTGAAAAAAAGCATATCCAAAGAAAGCCTTTTTAGCCTTGATCAAAAATTTAACCGCTCTTTGACGAGACAGTCTATCCTGGCAGTAGTCATTTTTGCCATGGACATATATATGCTGAACCTGCCGGGTTTTTTATCCGGCATATGGCTCTTTAAGACTCTTCCCACACTGCTTGCCCTGCTTTTTATGCTGCTTTTTGTATCCTATCTTGCAATAGTGTGGGCATTTGCCCATGGGGCTGCATGCAAAATATACGGAAATAGAATATCAAAACAGTCATATATTATATCAAATATTTCATTTTCCGTTCCAATGATTTTTCCGTGGCTGCTGCTTTCAGCGCTCACCGATATTATCGGCATACTTCCGTTTAAAGGTTTAAAAGATATACTCGCAACCCCCCAGGGAGAGGCTGTTTATTTTATGATTTTTCTTGCTGCCATCACATTAACCGGTCCTGCAGTTATACAAAAGCTCTGGAGATGCAAACCGCTTGAACCGGGATATCATAGAAACAGAATCGAATATTTATGCAAAAAAGCAGGGGTAGAATATGCTGAAATTGTTTACTGGCCGATCTTCGGAGGGAAAATAATCACTGCCGGAGTAATGGGACTGATAAAAAAATTTCGATATATTCTAATCACAAAAAGTCTTTTGCGTTATCTTAAACCTGAAGAAATAGACGCTGTCATATCCCATGAAATAGGTCATGTTAAAAAAAAGCACCTCTTATTCTACCTTTTTTTTCTTATGGGATATATGATTTTTTCCTATGCCCTCTTTGATATAATCGTATACTCAATTATCCATTCAAAAATTGCATACTGGTTTATAAATCACACCGGTTTAGAGAGATCTGATGGAATATCGATCATCATCGGCATTGTCACCATACTTTTTTTTCTGCTCTACTTCAGATTTATATTCGGTTATTTCATGCGAAACTTTGAACGTCAGGCTGACACATATGTATATGCCCTCTCATCAAGCGCCCTGCCCATGATCTCAACATTTAAAAAAATTGCAGCCACAAGCGGAACGCCAGCAGACAAACCAAACTGGCATCACTTTAGCATAAAAGAGCGGATTGACTTTTTAAAAAAATGTGAGACAGACAGAACCTGGATTTCCCGCCATGATAAAAAGGTAAAACTAAGTCTCCTGATTTATGCAGCATCTCTTATTATCATGGGATGGGTTGGATACAGCATGCATTTCAGCGAAACAGGAAAAAATATAAGCATGCATTACCTTGAAAAAACAATCCTCCAGGAAATGGAAAAAACACCGGATAATGCTGAACTTTTCAGCCTGCTTGGCAATCTTTACTACGATGCCGGTAATTTTGCAGGCACGGTTAAAGCCTACGAAGCCTCTCTTGCCATAGAGCCTGACAACCCTGACACTCTGAATAACCTGGCCTGGCTGCTTGCCACCTGTGAAGATAAAACCTTTTTTGACCCTGAAAGATCTTTAAATCTATCAAAAAAAGCAGCGGCTCTGAAACAGGCTCCTCACATTATGGATACCCTTGCTGAAAGCTTCTATGTAAACGGCAGGATCAAAGAGGCTGTAGCGGTCGAAAGGCAGGCGCTGAATTCAGCAAAAGACAACCGGTCTTATTACAAGGACAGGCTGGAAAAATTCATAAAAGAGGCAGGAGAATAACTGCTATTTAATACAAACCTTCCTGACCTGAAGAAGATCGCAGTATCCCTGAAAAATCTTGTCTATCCCATCCTGTTTAAGCGTGGTCATTCCGTCTTTTATGGCCTGGCCGCGCAAAGATTCCATCTTTGCATTTGACTGTATTAATTTTTTCTGTTCATCAGTTCCCATGAGCAGTTCATGGATACCCATTCTTCCCCTGTACCCTGTATTATTGCATGCATCACAGCCGGCTGGTTTATTCAAACGCAAATCATCTGTATATGGAATATTCAATTTTTCAGCAAAGTCTTCTTCCCCATATTCACGCACAAGCTCATCATACTCTTCCTTTGACGGGTGGTAGCTTTCTTTGCAATCTTTGCACAAGGTGCGAACCAGACGCTGGGCAAGTATACATAAAATCGCATCCGCAAAATTAAAAGGATCCATTCCCATGTCAAGCAGTCTTGTAATGCTTTCAGGAGCGCTGTTTGTATGAAGTGTTGAAAAAACGAGATGGCCTGTTAAAGATGCTTCTATACCAATGGAAGTTGTCTCCTTGTCACGCATCTCACCGACCATAATCACATCAGGATCTGCCCTTAAGAATGAGCGCATTGCAGCAGCAAAATCGAATCCTATCTTTGGATGCACCTGTACCTGCCTTAATCCTGCCTGGGTTATTTCAACAGGATCTTCAGCAGTCCAGATCTTTGTTTCAGGCTTATTTATATATCCAAGGGCTGAATGAAGGGTAGTTGTTTTTCCGGAACCCGTGGGGCCGCAAACAAAAATTATTCCATAGGGCTTTGTTATTACACTTACAAAATTTTTGTAATTGCTTTCTGAAAAACCCATTTTATCAAGGGGAATCGGCTCGCCTGCGGCAAGTATCCGCATTACCACGTCCTCCATTCCTCCCTGGGTCGGTATTGTCGCAACCCTGAGTTCAATATCAAGCCCACCATACTTCTTAAACTTGATCTTTCCGTCCTGGGGTTTTCGGCGTTCAGCTATGTCAAGATCAGACATAATCTTGATTCGTGACACAACAGCCCGCTTGTAATTATAAGGTATAGTCTGGTAAACCGTACAGGAACCGTCAACCCTGATCCTCACCTGGGTGCTTTGTTTGCCCGGATATGGCTCGAGATGAATATCAGATGCGCCCCTTTCATTTGCATCAATGATTATCTTATTCACAAGCTGAACTATTGCGCTGTCTTCTTCATCCATTGCAAGCTGAGCGTCTTCCAGCTCTTCTTCTTCTTCAGCAAGTTGACCTAAGATATCATCAATATCCGCAAGCTCTTTTTTATCCTGGGTAAAAAGCCCTATGAATTCCTGAACATCCTCCTTAAACGCAATTCTGAAAATAAGCTGTTTGCCGGAGAACAAAGATTTTATCATGTCGATCTTCTGAAGATCCTGTGGGTTATCGACAAGAATAACTATTTTCCCCTTTTCCGCACGCAAAGGCACCCAGTTGTTATTGCGCATAAAGGGAACCTTCAGACCTGTTATAATATCACCAGGAATAGCAGTGTTGGAATTAAACTCAACAAACTGCGTATTATAAAATTTACTTAAAGAAGCGCCAATATCTTTTTTTGCAATCTTGAGCTTTTTTAACAGATAGTTTTCAATGGAATCCTTTGTTTTTTTTGCCTCTATTGCAGCCTGATCAATCTCCTTCTGGGAGATTATGTGGTTTTCAAGAAGATAATCAAACTTGGAAATCTGTTTTTTATTTTTACCTGCAATACGTTTCTGGTTATAAAGCGCAATGCCCAAAAATCTGGCCAGCTCCTGCAAAAAATGTTCATCCTCTTTTAAATATTTGACCCCTTTTTTTCTGTTTATAACCTGAATTACACCAAGCATAAATGTTTTAAAAATAATTGGAGCCGCC
>Ga0190313_1000467_pt1 | contig 24264 bp, 40 predicted proteins | sample 4870071011_MG_FD_169989 | JGI IMG/M metagenome (GOLD analysis project Ga0190313, IMG submission 169989) | Hydrothermal vent sediment bacterial communities from Southern Trench, Guaymas Basin, Mexico - 4870-07-10-11_MG | ecosystem: Environmental > Aquatic > Marine > Hydrothermal vents > Sediment ... | reverse complement strand
GTATCTGCGTGAGCTAAATGCGAGAGTGGAACGAGCTTAGCACAAGCGAGCGATTCGAGCTAATTACTTCTATTATATCGTTTATTTCAGGAATCCTTATTTTCTGTGGGGGCGTTTATCTCTTCTTCGATGATATCGAGGATTTTCCAAGGAGCGATCACGGTGGAAAATTCCTTGATTTATCGAATCCTCTCTCAATCTTTCGGGAGAAGATTCACCACTGGCAAATTGGTCTCTTCCTCGTTTTTCTCGGACTGCTGATATCATTGTTATCCTTGATTAAGATGGCAATGATTCTTAATCCAAATGTGAGAGAAGCGGTGATAGAATGGCTGAGAAAACTCGAAAAGACGAAACTGTTTTAGACGTTGTTTTCGAGTTTATCAATGCAACCCTGTCAGGTAAAGAGATAGAAGAAATCAAAAAAGCAATTGCAATCTCAACAATGAGCTTATGTGCAACAGCTGTTATCCCACTCGCCATAGCCGCGGCTGACGCGGCTTATAAAGCGTACAAGAAGTGGGAGGAAGAGAAGAAGAAAGCATAGTGTCCCCGGGGGACACTCATGAGCATTAATGAGTTGATTAGCGATATTGATCGTGTGATATTGATTTGCCTGGATAAATACTATAGGAGACACCGTGACAGATATAAGTGGAGAGTTGAAAAAACAACTAACTATGCTGGTTATACTGAGATTGTTTGTCATATCGTTACGCCTCCGAATGAGTTACCTGGGCGTATCCGTTTGTGGATCTATATTAGCCAAGTATCAATTGATGTCAAGCATTGGCTTGAATTCGAAAAAACATGGAGCATCTCAGTAGTTGACGAATTGCAACACTTCTTGAAATTCTTGAAAGAACTAGTAAGAAAACTTGCGGAAACATCTGTAAGGTATGGATGGCTCTCTAAAGATTTTCTGGATAAACTTACAATAGAATGGGGCGAAAAAGCATGGCCGAGTTTGATGTGACCGTTATTGTTGAATCCCCAGACGCTTACACTCGAACCGCCATCAAAGAAATTGCTCGGGACTTGCTCGAAAAAGTCTTAAATGAAGTTGGAATCCACAGTTTCAATGACATTTGGGGGGATCCAGAATTCTCTCCGCCTTTCGCGAGGATCTCTGGAACAGTATTCACTAATGATCCAGTGGATCCGGCGAGGCACGGTTATGTCGAAAGAGAATATCGAATTAATGGTGGCATCGCAACAATTACTCTGATGTTGCGATACTTGTGAGCGTGAAATGCTTGAGGCGAAGTACCGAAAACCACAACAATATGATATTTTTATTGATTACCTCTTCACTCACGCCAAAGTAGCGACCTTAGAAGATGATACCTGGAAAGTTTCATGGGAGAAATTACGAGAGCTAACTGAGGATGATGTCAGAAATTTCGCGTGGCGGTTCGCGAAATACAACAATTTTCCTGTTGATGAAGTCACAAGACAATTCCTCGAGGAATGGAAATCAAAACCAGCTGAGATACTCTATCCGTATAGTGATAACATAATCGTGAAATTCCGCAGAGATCTCTACGACAAGTACTTGCTAACGATTCTTCAGTTCAAGTACAAGCGAGTCGAGCAAATCGAGAAGAAAAGAATCAAATATGATGTATATTTATACTCAATACACCCAACATTGCGAATGACTTTCGTCCTACGTCGAGGATTGCTAACATACTTGCCAGAAGTCCTTGAGGCGTATAAGCATCCACTTGGATCACAATTACCACCAAATCCTCCAGGACCAGAATATCCGCCAGAAGGGCCAGGCGAATGGTTAAGATTGCGACCATACCAGTGGGAAGTTCTTCAATCGATATGGAGAAATTTTCGGACATTGGGTGCAGCGACAGTAAGAATGGCGGCCGGAACCGGAAAAACAGAGGTTGCTGTCGCTGTTACTAAAGCGCTTAGACAAGTGATGCCCGATCGCTTTGATAAAGTGTTCTTCATCACGCTTAACACTCTGCTTTTGTGGCAAGCGAAGAGAAGATTTGAGAAGTACGGTGTTAAAGCAGGCTTAGTAACACATCAGTATTTCGATATAGATCAGCCCGTTGTATGTTGCACGGTGCAAACACTCTTTAAAGCACTTTATCCTCACAAAGAAGTTAAGACTGTTTACATTGGAGATCGAGAAAGAGCGATAGAATTCATCAGACTTCCTAAGGAGAAATACGCATTGCTTAGAGATGCGTATTTATCATCAAATCTTGTGATTACCGATGAATGTCACCACATTCCGGCGCGAACGGTTCTGAAAGTCTTAACAGCACATCCGTACGCGCTAAGACTCGCTTTATCTGCATGTGTCGTTGAATCATCCAAGATTCTAACTCCAAGTGGCTGGGTGCGGATTGATAAGGTCTTAGGAAACAGATATGTCGCATGCTTCGATGGAAGGAGAGTTGTCTTCAAACCAGCGTGCATCATGGAGACTGCGCTTGCTAACCGCAAGCTTGTCGAGATAAAAACCCTCTCAGGAAAGCGTGTGGTCGTGACTGAGGATCATCCGTTTCTCACTCCTGATGGCTGGAAGAGGGCTATCGATCTGCGAGAAGGCGACTACGTGCTCTGCACCACGCTTAGTCCTGACATCGACTGGTGGTCGTTCTTCGTTGGCCTGATGTATGCTGAGGGGAACCTCACAAGAAGCGACTACAGACTGACAATTACAATCTCCGAGGATGAGCTTGAGGATGTTCTTGAGATCTTCGAACGTGTTGGGATCAAGCGATATAGGATTGATAAGAAGGCAAGAAGGAGGAGCTACACGATTGAAATCCTCGATGCGCAGATCATTGCAGAGTTCTTAGATCTCAAGTACCCTGCGGGTAAGAAGAAGGATCACATACTCACAGTTCCAGAGGGAGTTGAGCCTCGCAGCTTCTTCTCAGGACTGTTCACAGGTGACGGGTGGGTCGGCACAATCAAGGCGAGATACAAGAACAACAAAGGGCTCTACGTAGACCATCCAAGGATTGCGTTGAACAGCAGATATGAGTTCTGCCCTCTGCTAGAGGAGTTCTGCATGTTCCTCAAGAGACATGGGATTAGGTACAGGTACCGCAAGGAGAAGACCCAGTGGGGAACGTGGCGTCATGATATCACGATTGTCGAGAACGAGGCAAACGTGCTCAAGTTCCTCTTGCTGATGTGGATCCCATTCAAACGAAAGGCACTCCAAGCAAACAAGATTATCTCATGGATCCTCGCCAAGTGGTTGGTTAAGAAGAAGACCGGAAAGAGGGAGCTTCGTGGTAATGTCAAGCCACTCTTCCACACACATAAGCTTAGATTCGAGCCAGTAGTTCGCGTGAGTGTCCTCGATAAGCGCGCGAGAGTATACGATGCTCATGTTCCAAACATTCACAACTTTATCGTGGAGGGGTTCGTCACACATAATACACCCTGGAGAGATGATGAAAGCAAATGGGAGATTTACGCGACATGTGGCAAGATAATCGAGCCAGTAGTAAACGCATCATACGCGACAAAGCTCGGTTATCTCGTTCCAGCGTACATAATCTTCTATGTTCTCGATTTACCTGAGTATGCTCAAACATGGCAACTAAAAGGAAAAGAAGCGTGGCACCTCGTTGAGAATTTAGTATTTCTCAACGAGAAGAGACACAAAATCGTGGCAGATATAGCTGAATATTGCGTTAATCTAAACCTAGTACCAGTGATGATCCTCGTGAGGAGAATTCCTCAAGGAGAGTTCATCACAAACGAATTGCTCTCTCGAGGAATACGTGCAGTATTTCTTCACGGGAAAGTAGATCTCAGCACGAGAGAATCAATAGTTCGCGCAACCGAAAGATTAAGCTTTGAAGTACTAATCGCTACTCAGCTTGCAGACGAAGGATTTGATCTTCCTCCAATGCGAGCTCTAATCCTGGCATCAGGAGGAAAATCATCTACTCGCGCATTGCAGAGAGTCGGAAGAGTAGTTAGACCAATAGATCCAAAGAGATATCCAGAGGCTGCGAAGTTAGGTCCCAAAAAGTGGGGTATCGTCGTCGATATAGCAGATAATGCAAAATTCTTGCTCAAGCACGCTCAAATGCGTGAAATGATGTACCGCACCGAAGAAGCTTGGAAAATCACAGCTGTTTCGAGCAAAGTAGACTTATTCAGGCAGATTGAATATGCAAAGAAGTTGCAATTTGGCGAGATTAAGTAGAGTAATATACCGAATTGCTTCGCGATTAGAAAACATTCATTATCTGCTTGATGAAATGAGGGAATTCTTGGAAAATGTTGATGATTCTCTCCTTGAGAGCGTTGTGAGAGATCTTGCAAAAGTGTCTGAGAAGTTGGATAGCATTGCATCATTCTTGAGAGCATACGCAATGTATTTGAAATCGCGTGAATGACAACTTTGCTATCTTAATGCTTTTCCTTCAAGAATCTGATATCAATCAGAACCAAATGTTTGTTTCTGGTGGTTTTATGGCCGTTGAAACCCCCTATGAAGAGAAATCTCTCGCCGAAATCTGGGCAGAAGAATGGGAGAAAGCCAAGGAGAAGATGAAAAGAAAGATCCGCAAAAGAGCTCAAGTATGGCACCAAGCATCAAGATCACCTAAGGCAGCAACAAAATACTTAACAAATGTTGTAATCGCGGCAATCGAGGGCAGAAGAGAAAAAGGTCTCGAAAGAGTCAGTCCAGAAGACTGGGTAAATGCAACAATAGAAGGCATTGATGCGAAAACACTAGGAGATATCGAAAAGCGCAAATTCATGTCACGCGCAGCACCATACATCAGCCTCGTTCAGTGGGCTCGAGAGGAATTCAGAAAAATCGCCTGGCCAGACGGAATTACTGCTGGCCACTGGTGGATGGAAAACGTAAACAAGCTATTACAAGTTGCTAAAAGAGATCCCTCGAAGATCCCAACTGTACGAAACGAGCTTGCAAAAAGATTCGCAGAAGCCCGCGCAAAGTATGGTGAGAAGACACTAACATTCAGCGAGAGACTTGCACTTGTTAGACAATTATTGTCAAAGATTGCTGGTGGGGGTAAATAAACTGTCCCCCGGGGACAATTCATTGAGGTGATTAGCCGATGGCCACTCCAGAAGGCGGGGGCTTCAGTCTAACCAAATGGATGGATCCTATACTCGATTTCTTCGCCAAACTCGCTGGTCTTGAGGGTGTACAAAGAGAAGACTACAAAGCCGCGACTGGTGCCGAGGCTTTAGCGACTGTCATTGAAGCGATTAATGACATGATCACCAAGGGATGGTTAAACAAAGCAATTAGTGCTTTCGGCGCTCTCGTTTGCGGAGCAATAACATTCGGATTGCACGATAAAATCAATCCGCGACTGAAGATGGAGCTACTTCAAATCGGTAATCACTTGTTAAGCAGACTTGCGGATCCTAAGCCACGCGATGTTGTTGAGCTCAAGGAGTCCCTTGAGCAATTAGTAAATGCAATTAAGCTCGGAGACTGGAATTTGGCATTCAAATCTGGATTGCGCTTAGCGGAAGAACACAAAGAAATGCTAAGAGCTCTTGGAATTGCTAAGGAGAGTGAGCTTGTCTTGAAGCCAACGATTAAAGTAAAGGAGACTAAGCCAACAACAACTCCCACGAGAACAACGAAAATCGAGTTCGAGTCTTAGATTTTTTTATTTATTTTTTTCACGCTACTTCTGCCTCAATTCTCTTTGCGAGATATTTTAGTGCTTTTTCTCCAAGCTCAAGGAGAAAAATCATGAAATCCTCCGCATACTTGATTTTGCGATTTAGAATTCCTTCCGCGGAAGCTGCTTTATACATACTAAATAATGAATAAAATCTGTTGTATGTTTCCTCTGTGCAGACGACACGAATCACTTTATTTTTGCGTGTCCCCATTGGGACAAACACCATTGTTGCCATTTCTAGCAGAAGTGCTATGTATATAACTCAAACAACAAGCAAAAATAAGCTTAGCACACGAGGTGATTTTTTAATGTCCGCGAAACCAAAGGTTGTGTTTATCCTCGGCCCACTTGAGCCAACCGATTTAGAGCCAATCAAAGAGAGGCTTGATAGAGATCTCACTGAGATTGCAATGCAAAAGGGCATTGTAAAGCGCGAGGCAGATCTTGTAAAGCGAGATCTATTCCCAGAAGACCTCGGTTTCACTGGAGACTGGAGCAAAGAATTCACAGCAACAGGGTTCCAAGCATACGTTAGCGATTATCAACTCCCTGATGATGTAGTCATCGGATTTTATGGCTATGATTTGTCGGATCCAAGGCGCCTTGTTAGCAGAATTAAATACTACCGGGGCAAAGGAAAAGCAAGTGGAGTATTCGTAGACTTGCTCATTTTACCATCGTACACATATGCAAAGTTCAAGCCAGGATTATTCGCATTCTCACCCGCACCGATTTATGAGAACAAAGCATACGTGAACATTGATTACTACATTCTCAAAACAGGAACCGTGAGAATTGGACATCTCGGAAGGCTCGTCGGACCAAAGGACAAATACACAACCGTTTAGAGCTAGCTGAATAATCTCAGGAGGTGATTAGATGAGCGTGGTTGAAGAGAGAATATTCCCCGTGCAAGGATACTTAAAGTATTGCGCTAGAGTAACTGGTCCATCTTCCTACTCGAGTGGCGGATTCTCCGTTGACACGAAGCTTGAGAATATTGATGTATGTGTTGTTACTCTAAGAAACAATCCAGGAAACTATCTAATTGAGTGGTCTGTCAGTGGCGGAACCATAACGATTAAAGTAAACACGATTAAAGCAGACACTTCAACCGGTGAAATAAGCAAAACAGAAGTGGCTGCTGGAACTGATCTTAGCTCGTACATATTCGACATCATTGCATACGGTATCTAAGCTATATTTTTTGCTTTATTTTTTCCTCATCTTTGGGGAGGTGGTGTAGTAAGGCTAGCATATCCCGCTCCAGCGCTGGAGACACGGGAAGACCGGGGTTCAAATCCCCGCCTCCCCACTACTCATGTACCTATCATATACATTATATAATTATAATATGTATATTACATGACTGTCCCCGGGGGACATTGATAGGATTGGTAGTCAAATATATCTTGAGTTGGAGCTTATGTGAGATTGTGGGTAATTACAATGAACAGACAATTAAGAAGATTAATTGGTCATGCGATGCGGTTTATCATGGACATATCTTGGGCGATTGAATGGTTATATCATTCTCCCGACCACGCAATAGGAATATTACGCACAACTCTTGAAACAGAGGTAAAACCCCTTTACATGGCTGGAGTGCTCACATCTTCAGAATATAAATACATTGCCGAGACAATTAACAAAGCGATAAGATATATTGAAAATCATCAGTATGATCAAGCATACTACTTGTTGTTCGGTTTCAGATCAAACTTCACGAGACAATTTTGATATGCCTCATTTTGTCATGTTTGCTATTCCTCATGCAATATTGTGCGAATAATAATACTCGCAGAAAGAGAGAAGGTGAATGCTTTGCCAGATGGTGAAAAGAAAACCCCGTTTCCACCCCTCGCCTTGCCTGGTCAGAATATTGCAATTAGGTTCCACGACGGACACATTGAGTACTATCAAGTGCTCTCGTATGATTCTGTTCCAGGTATTTTAATAACTGTTGCGGGCGTTGCAGCTGGTGGAACATCCTCGTTTACTGATACGAGTGATGATGGAAAATTACTGCTTCCGAACGACAAGCGTGAGCAAAATCTTCATCAGCTTATACAATACAGAATATTGCCATTAACGAACGATTCGTATGTAGAAGTCTATCAGCCTCGAGACATGGCAAAATGGGTTCTCGCGAATACCACAGCAAAAGTATATAGATTATCAGACATCAGTGACTACGAGAGATTCTGGACACAATTCTATGGATCACTCACAGAATTCTATGTTCTAAATGAAAGAGCAACATTCAAGATTGTCGTAGGAAACCTCGCAGGATCCGCGCAAGACATAAAGCTCCTTTTTTTGGGCTGGAAGTTCTTGTTGAAACGCCTTGAGGAACCACCAGCAAAATTCACGCAAATACAGATCGGGCCAACATTGCCGATCGAGTAAGGATCGAGTAACTGTCCCCGGGGGACAACATGAGTGAAACAATCAACATACTCAAAAGAATATTCGAGACAGCAAAGGAATACGCGGAGCAATTTGAGCTAAAAGAATTGCTCACTCAAATTTATGCAACACTGCAACAATTATTATATTTACTCGCACCACCAACGAACTACATCATCCGCACAGTGGACCTCACAACAGCACACACGGACAAGAAAATCCCACTAGAAGTAACCGCACGAATGATGGTCGTCCTCCAAGCAGATGATACAGCATACGTTAAATTCAATTCATTCACAAATGATCAAATTCAGGTGCAGACTGGCGATGTGTACACATTACAAATAAAAACAGTGTATGTGACTAACCCAGCCAGCGCAACTTCTGGCGCTAAATTAGTATTAATGTTCCTTTGGTGATAAAGCCATGTCAATCACAATCGCTCTATTGAGAAGAATCTTGAAAGAATGGGCCCAGAAAGATTTGCCTGCAATAGAGTTGAAAGCAAATCTCGTAGAAATCGAGAGCATGAACATAGCAAACTTCCCAGATTGGTTCGCAAACTCAACGAAAAAGACTGATGATATTGATGCACGGCTATATGACTCTGCCTCGGGAGACAGCGTAATCTCTGTTCTGCAGACTATCAGAGATACGAAATTAGACATTTCTCTATCCACGCTGAGAGATGATCTCCGTGGCACAGGCAACAAAACGCTAACAGACTTGGACTCTCAGCTAGGGAACGTGAACACGAAGCTAGACACGCTAGATGGCAGACTCTACGACTCAAACTCAGGCGACACGGCAATCAGCGTATTGCAGACGATTCGTGATAATGTTGCCAAAGAGAGCACACTGTCATCAATCCTCTCCAAGCTCGATATAGCTTTATCCACGCTGAGAGATGATCTCCGTGGCACAGGCAACAAAACGCTAACAGATCTTGATACACGGCTTGGTAATATTGATGAGAGATTATACGATAGTGCCTCTGGAGATACGGCAATCAGCGTATTGCAAACAATTAGGGATAGAACGCCATCGCTAACATCTGCTGGAAACACTCCAATCTGTGTTCGAGAGAGATACGTTGCGTGGGATTCCGAAACACTTGATTCTCCCTCAGCATCGACTTCATACGAATTTCCATCAAGCGGATCATGGAATGTTGAGGGATATACTGACATTGTAGTGTATGTGATAGCTGACCAGCCTTGCGATGTCAAGGTTCGAGGAAGCGTTGATGGAACAAACTTCTATGATATTCCTGGAGTAAGTCTGTCCTCTGGGGAATTCGTCGCAAATGCTTTAAACCACCTTGCATTCTCCCTCGTGCTAAAGGCAATAAAAGTAGTCGTGACAACTGGGACAACAGCACCAACATCGATCACCGTCTACGTGGGAAAACGAATATGAGGAAATTCTGAGGTGATGAAAACGTAGGTGATTAAACAATGCTAAGATGCATCCAAGGGAAGTATCTTCTTGTGAACGGGAAGCTAAGAGGAATCGGAACAGTAGAGATAACAAACTACTCTATAAAGAACGAAGACTTGGCAGATGATGCTGTTGATGAACGAGTCATAAAAGATAACATAGATCTGAGTACTATAGGAGTCATAGCTAAAACAAAAACATCACTGATAACACCAGATGCTGATTTAGATCTAGGCTCCTACGGACTAAAGATAGGTGGAACCACAGTCATTGATTCATCTAGAAACTTAGTGAATATAAACTCTCTTTCCTTTGTCAAGGCTTCAGATGAAGTTAAGATAACGCTAGAGGCTCTCGATGCAGACGACACGAACACGACGAGGAACAGCCCGATAGTGAAGCTCATCGGAAAGTACTGGGACGGGAGTGCAAGCCAGAGCGTTGACGCAAGCATACAGCACGTAGTCATTGATACTTCGCCAACGAGCAAGATCTCCTTCTTGATAGGAGGATCTGAGAAGGCGTACATAAAGAGTGATGGAACGTTGGCACTAATAGGATCTGAAGGAGACGCATACATATTCAGGAGATACTACTACAATCAGTACAATGATGTACTTGAAATCAAAAGAGAAACATCATCTGACACAGGGCCCACAACCGTGACACTTCTCCCTGCACCAGATAACAGAACTGCTTTTCAGATTTACTCACTTGGGAAAGTTGGATCTGCAGATGTTGAAAGACTATCACTTCAATTTGGCTATCCCTTGAGTGGTGCATGGAATATAGTGAGCTACGCAAGCGGGACTGGAACACTTAGAGATATTGTTTTTGTAATGCAAACAACATCAGCAACTGAAATATTAAGAATAAAGTCAAATGGGGACATTCAAATTGGTGGAACTACAGTCATCTCCTCTGACCGTGTTCTTCAGAATGTTAGCATTGACAGAGCATCAACTGACCTCCCACCTTGCAAAGTCCTTGAGGACAGAAGTGAGCATACAGCATATAATGATAGTGATTCTACAGCTCCTATTTATGCTTTAGCTACTGATACATATGTTGACTCTGACTCTGTAGGTTACAAGCAAGTGAAGATCATCTATGAAGCTAAGTGTGATAATGGCGTTGGTTGGGCTGTGAAGGTTGAAGATGACTCTGGGAATGTCTTGTATGAGAACAATGGAACAAACACTTCTTACTCTACATACAGCTCAGGCTGGATAGATTTCCCTGTTGCCACGACAAAGCTGAAAGTATATGTGGGGGCGTACTACGACGGGACTACTGCAGACACAGGTTATATAAGAAATATACGTATCTATTGCAGGTAAATATATGGGTGAGAAAGTTGAGACTTGTTGCCATCTTCCTTTTGCCGATTCTTCTCTCAATTCAGCCTTTGCAAGCCCAGCAGAATCTGATTTATACTAGCAGCGATGGATACATCACAGTTGGAACATGGTTTCTTTACAATGTCTCCATCCACCAGGAAAATAAAACGATGCTGTTCAATGCCACGGTTATAGCTATGAATGCCACCCACGTGACGTATCAACTGATAAACTTGAATGCAAGCACAGTGATTAACACTACGAAGAACGTTTCAGATGGTGCCACTTTCTTCTGGATGAACATAACATTGTTTATAGAAAACACATTAAAAAAGACAAACGAGAGTGAAACTGCAGATGCATACGTAGTTGATGTAAACTCAACATTCTTGTGGTGGAGAATTGTGTGGTACTTCTCAAATGGCACTCCCTCACTCGTGTGTGATCACAAGGTCTGGCTTGGGAACTACTCAATAATTGTGAAGCACTGGTGGTACTCAAGACCAGTGAACCAAACCTTGGCCATAAGATCTGTAAGTGAAGGAGAGCAGAAGTTAGTTGAATGGTGGTCTCCTAAGTTCCTCGAGGAGGAGAATGAGACTACAACACCTGAGCAACCTCCCGAGGAGGAAATAAAACCAGAAAAAGAATTCCCTTTGTGGTGGATTGCTATCCCTCTTGTTGTGATTGCTGTAGCAGTTGTTGTTTATATGATTGCAAGTAAACGAGCACTTGTCCAAGCTTCATGAGTATTTGTTGCAACTCTTTTTTCGCTCTCAACCCCATGTCGTACTCTGCAACTGTTGCAACTGTTTGTCGATCTGGTAGGATTGAGAAGACTTTCGTGAGCGTATCGATTACAGTTTGAATATTCCTTATTGCTTCATCAACAACTTCTGGTGTGATTTTTACTTCTGTTGCCATTTTTCTTTCACCATTAGCATATTATTATTGTATAAAACTTAAACGGTGATGCTTATGTCCGAGAAGCCCGCTCAGAAGAAAGAGAGGAAATCGATCGAGCGGGTGATAATTCGGAGTTATCCCAAGTCCGCCTTCGTTGCGTGGACCTTGTTCATCATTAGTATTATATTCTATGGTTTATCAGTTGTATTTCCAGCGTGGCTCGAGGGCTTAGGACTCGCTTTCATATGTATATTAGTGTTTACGCTCTTCGTCGCCTCGTATGAGTTTAACGAGATAAAAACTGCTTTGTTGTTCACCATAGGCGCCTTAATCGTGGTTTTAATTTCTGCTTATGCGCCACCTCGAGCTAAGTCTACGATCGTTAACTTAGCTCACGCTGGAATAATCATATCACCAAACGCGTATCTAGCGATTGCGATAGGAATGCTTGCCTTACTTGCGTTCATATGGGTTTTGCGCAGATTCGACTTCTGGGTCATAGAGCCGAATCAGATCATACACAGAACCGGAATTCTCGGCACGAGGGAAAGATTTCCAACTCGTGGCGTAAAATACAGCGCAGAAATAGCCGATGTCTTTGAGTATTTCCTCTTTTTCGGAGCCGGTAAAGTTAAAATTAATGCGCCGGGAGTAGGAACTATCGTTATTCCGCTTGTTCCATTCATCCGCAAAGTACAGCGACAACTACAAGAAGTTCTTGGATACGTGAGGATGAAGGAAGCCTAAGTGTCCCCGGGGGACAGCTATGAAAGTGAGGATTAGCATTTGGATGAAGAATCCGTACTATGATACAAACGCTGATACGTGTCGAATACGCACGACTGAATATCCTTCAGCACTAAGCTAATCGATTGTATTCGTATTCTTTTGCTGGCACTCGTATTACTCCTAATTTCTTCGGAAACAGTCCTCTCGTGCTGATCTCGATTAATTTTAATAATGTTCCCTCGAGGACTGCCAAGTATGTTTTGCTTACGCGCCTAAGCGCTTTGGACATGTACGCGGGCCTCATTCCTATCTCATCCCAGAAATTGCGCAAGTCTGGATCTTTGTCTTTGGAGTTAAAGATTGGCGTTGGATGCGCAATGAGAATAGCTGGAATGTGACAATCGTTTGTAATCTGCTTTAACCGCACAGCTATAATCTCGAGATATGTAGTGTATTCGTTCTTGAGATCTGGTCGGCGTGCTAATTTACGTATTAATTCAATCTTCTTCTCTTCTGCACGTGGATCATTAAGAGTTTCGAGCCTCTGGAATTTCCAACCGAGATACCTGGCTTCACGTTGGATTATCCAGGACCATATTTCAGTCACACTATCGACTACAATAATGCTGCGATTCTCAAACATGCTTTTACCCATTCTAATTAGCACCATCTCGAGGAATGCGTGAGGCTCTATGTATAGTATATTCTGACGCCCTAACAACTCCACAAGCTCCTTTTCGAGATCCGGATCTTGCAAATTCAAGTCGAGTGCTATATATAATGGTGGCTTATTAGTGAGCTTCCATGCAGTTTTGGATAAGTGTGCGCTGAATGTGGTCTTACCCATGTTGTAGTCCCCGAATAAACAGATAAGCTTGCCCCTCCATTCGTTGTAGATTTTGGCTAACACGGGCGATACTTTTACTTCTTGCGCTTGAGCTTGAGGCACTGCTTTCTTCTTTTCCGCAAGTTCTTGCTTAGCTGTTTTGATTATTAGATCCCCTAAGCTAATCCCCATTTTTTTCTCCCCAAATGTGAGGGTTTGAAAATATATATTTAAAATTGAATAGGACACGTTGAAAATAAAACCAAAAAATAAGCAAGGAGAGGATTACTATGACTATGAATCTCGCATTCTAACAGTAACGATGAAGAAAGTGTCGATCTTAATCCCATCAGCGTACTTAACGTACTGATCATAAGCAATTTCCGAGATTTCAAGGCCATATTTCTTGAGCTCGTTGTTAATCTCGATGAGCTTAGGAAAATCCAATCTATCCGCAAAGATTCTAACATCCCACGATTGTAAATAAGGATCCGGTGCAACAGATATCATGCAATCGAGGTACTTGCTAAATATCTTATCGATTATTTCACCCACCTTCACGTCTCTCCTCCTCTGCCTTCTTGATTATGCGGAGTTTTACTTCCACGGTGTCCCCGGGGGACAGTTCGTATGCCTCGCGGACATGCTTTGGAATATTAATATAAATTTGCCGGCCTTGCTTAGAAACACGGCCAACGAAAACAATCTCCTTTGCGGACATGTTTATCACCCACATAGGATATGTGGAAAAAATATAAAAAATACATGATGATAATTATAATATCACGAGGAAGAGAGGAAAAATAAAAAATAATTATGGTGCTGGGTACACTAGGAAAATATGAAAAAAGAAAATGCTATTGATAAGATTGTAAAGGAATTATTTTAATGATGCACTATGAGAGCTGTTTTTGAGCGTATTTTCCACCACGTGCTTGGTGATCGTGTTTATCATTTTATCCACATAGATCATGCTAAACAATGGATCGAATTAATTAGGCGAGAGGGGCGAATTCTATATTACCCACCAAGATTTTGCGTAACGCGAACACTGTATCTCGTGGGAGATCCTCAGTTCACCGAGTATGATATTTGCATAGTTTTCAAGAAAGTAAAGGAGGAGCCAGGTGTTATTTGGGCGGAGTATTCAGACTTTCGTGTATTCCCGTATATGTGCCATAAGCCTTTGATAGAACATGAGCTCTTGTTTTACTTTGAGGAAGAAGGATATCATTTAACACCACACCAAATGGAGTACTATACTCAAGGAAATATTTATCCTGATGATCTTGAGTGCATATATTACATCACGGAAGGAGGGAAATCATGGGCCATTAGATTAGCAAGAATATGTAATGTAGATTATTCACAATTTCCACAATTAGATACGAAGCTTTTGGAACTGTATGTTGCGGTAGGAATATCTTATATTGCATGGCAAGATCAAATTCAAGATAGTGGTTTTCCGACACCAGCATTTCAACTCTACTGGGATCTAGCAGAAGCACTTCCTCGAGAGTGGCATATTTACAAATGCAAGAGAGAGTTTCTTGAGCACGTTCTTGAGTGGTGCTGGCCAGAGGAAATTTCCAAGCCCGATAAATTGCCAATTCCAAGGTGGTTCAAGCAATTAGTAATTTCAGACGAGACTATAAAAAAAGTATCGAGAATGTGGCATCTAGATGAGACCAGAATCAAGAGCTACATCATCGCACTTATGAGACAATATTTCGAAGGAGGAGTTAGGTTCACAAGAACGGAAAAAGAAAAAATAAGCATAATATACAAATAAGTTACAGAAATTGAACACTCGCAGCTTCTGTTAGCTTCCTCGAAAGCCACTCTCGAAACTCATGTTCCTCAAGATAAAACGTGTACTCTTTTTTCGGAAACGGAACAAGAAATATGTAGTGTAATCTGAACTTTCCTCGACGATATGCTATGTAAACATCGCCGAGGCCAGGTAAGCTTACAAAGAACTCATGTCCTTTTCTAATCTTCTCTATAATTTCATCGATCTTCATCTTACTCACCAAACAATGTGGCTTGCTTGCTAATCCTTATTCTGGCACCATGATTCTTTAAGATGTCGATCTCTCTTAAGAACTCTGATAACAGCTGTGATACGTATATCACGCCCTTGCTCGGGCGTGCTTTAATCAGAATGCCCATCTCTTTCGCCTTTTTCTTTACGTAATGGAAATATCTCGGTTCAACATGGATTGCTATCATCGTAATCACTACACATAACTCCCATATCGACAAGCGTGTTGGTTATGTCAATAGCAGTTTTCAACGCCCACATAGTTAGTCTAATCGGACATAATGCAAAAATTGCTAAGGGACACTTTGAGCAAAACTTAACTGAAAATTCCACGAGAAGAGCTTTTCCGTGCGGGTTTAGAGAGTTAGCGATTTGGCGCGAATATTCCTGGAAAACCTCGATACATTCTCTCGGATTAATCATAATCATCGCCTGAAACATAACTATTTGTGTTGTGTCTTGGTTTATACTATCTGTGATAGTGGAGCCAGTAATCGAATGCTACAGCTACAGTATACATTGCTTCGGTTATGGATCTTCCTTCAAGGATTTCCTCGATGAATAGTTGCACGATTGCTCTGAACACTACGCTGAATGTTTCCACGCCAGCTAATTGACACAGGTTCACAAATTTCTCCTTTGTCTCTTTGTTGATCCAGAAAACCACTGTCCTAGTCTTCCTATTCCAGTTTCTTAGACCACCGCCCTTTGCAGCTTCTATGTATGAATACAAGCGGAAGTATTGTGGCGGTGGCGGATTATGATACTTGTGGTTAAATTCATGGTACCTCAAGCATGTGTAAAGCAACGATCTGAGAAAACACGCTCGAGGAATTCCATGTCTCTCGCAAATTTTATCAATTAGCTTGATGTGATTTACTGGCAAGGCAACAGAGAAAATAGCATCAAAATTCTTCGAGTACTTCTTCCTCGACATGCTTAAAACCTATATTCTCTAAAAATATAATATATGAGGATTATATAAAAAGGATATGCAAAAAATACGGAAAATCTATGAGAAACTCATAACTTTTCCGCAATCTTCGTTAGAGCTGCTCTTAAGAGTTTGTAGTTGTTAGCTGCACTAAGTAGCTTATCCGCATCTTCCTTGTTAATTGCTTTATTATGCACTATTAAGAATGTCTCTATCATAGATTTGAGTTTGTCGAGCAAGTGAACCAACGCAGATGTAACATGCAACAGAAATTCTGAGAAATTTAGTATATCATCAGCATTAAGATCTAACTCGTTTGCGTTTATTAGTGCTCTTAGATTAAATAATGCATTTAGCATTGCTCGATATGTATCGAGAGCATCTAAATGCTCTTGCTTGGCAATTTCGATAGTATTATTCACGTGCTCAGGAAATCTCTTCCTGAAGTCCTCGAGGACTTTCATATACTCTTCAAGCTCTTGATACATCTGCATTAATTGATCGCTCATTCTTCTAGCACCTCGATGAACATGTAGTTTCGGAATAAGCGCATTGATGGAAAATAGAAGAATGTGTAGAATATTTTGCGTAGCAATAGTGGAAGAATATTGACAATGCGCGATAGTTTATAAACGAACGGTGGCACGGATGTTATCCGCAATGCATGAAACTTCTTAATAAGCAAAGACAAGGCGGAGTTTGGGTATTCGCGTGGGAGAACATACACGCGCTTCATAACTCATGCACCCTACATATAATATACATAAATAAAATATAAAAATTACATGACTGTCCCCCGGGGACAGAAAGAGGAAAAAATAAGAAAAAATAAGGGGTGCTAATTTTGTTTCGGAACAACGATTATGATTTCATACGAATCATGATGCTCAGATGGAGCACTATGATGCTCATGCTTGAAAATCAAATACGGGCGATCGACTTTGAGTAATACTTTTTTGCCATATCCAAACTGGCTTGTCCATTTTTCAAGGGTTTCGAGAGAATTTGGCTTGGGATATATCTCAACATGACAATATCTTCTAGCTATAGACGTCTCTGTGTCAAATAAATACAATTTGAATTCGTTTGTCTCTTCTACTCGAACCCATGCACCTTTTAGCAAATATTTTGCAACGTCTTCTTGTATCTTCTCTGGTAATTTCGGAAAATACTTGCTTATCTTATTATTTACGCTCAAGAATTTGTGCAATACCCCTTTCTTCTCAAGATCAAATAAATAGTTTATATGAACACACGGAATGGATATGTTTCTCATGGTAGTGTAAGTGGAAATTTCTCTAACATAGTACTCATATTTTCCACCACACGTACAATGATATTCCTCGTTACAGTAATATTGCGAGGGGGCCCCAGAAGAATGTGACTCGCGTGGTTTGAACTCAACAACATGCCCATCGGAGAACTTAGCGATGAATCTAAAGCCATCACCCGTTAGTTCGACTAAGTGCACTTTTCCTTTAAACACTGGAAGTTTATCTAGTGTGACAAAGTTCATCTTTGTCATCTTCTCCATGATGTGCTTGCATGGAATGATGATTATTTTTTTGTAAGTGTATGTTAGATCTTCATCGCCCTCATATTTGTACTCATAAATCCCCTCCTTCTTGCAATTTTTGCAAATGAATTTATATTTTATGTGCTTTCTAACAACGCCATTTTCCTCATGTTTGTCTATCTCTTTCTTGACGATAACAGACATAACTCATGCACCCTACATATAATATACATAAATAAAATATAAAAATTACATGACTGTCCCCCGGGGACAGAAAGAGGAAAAAATAAGAAAAATAAGGGATTTTTATAGAGAAAGCAAGCTACTTCACGTCTACTCTAACCCATTTCTCTCCAGTGAAGATATACAGACTCTCACTATAGCTGTCTTCGCTTCTTTCTACGTATCTCTTCTCTTGGACTCTGATGACGACAGGCTTGCTTAGGGGTACAATTGCATACTTAGTTTCATAGTGGCTTGGTGGTCCTGGTTCGCTGGACTTCTCTAATAGTACTTCCTTTGCGTCTCCCAGGATAATATCGTAGTCTTTCCAACAATTGACAAGGGCGCCTTGAGTATTGTATGTATCAATTACCAGTATAAATTTGGCTTCTTCAGAATATTTGTCTGGGTTTTTGATAATATCCTTAACAAGCGAAGCCAATTCTTCTTCCTTCAGATCAGACACCTCAATGGCCATGGTCTGCACCTCCATGTTTTCTATATATGATAATCATAAAATATTTATAAAGAATACATCTATTTTTCATGTAGGTGTTAGAGTATGCACAAAGAATATGTTAAGCGCAATTTATCGCACGCCCGCGCCCTCTTTCCTCTGTTAAATGCGCTCAAGGTAATTGTCGATGCGATAGACAAAACATGCGATAAGTGCCTCGAGGAGCTTAGTAAACAACATAATATTGATGCTTCAATCGCCTACGAGAAGTTCTGCAAGAACTGCATCATTAACCGCCTCATGGAACTACTCGATAAAATCCCATTCAACGAACTATTCAAATTAAGAGATGAAATCACGTAAGTGTCCTCAGGGGACAGTTATGATAATTTTCAAGTCAAGAAAAGCAGCATGGGAGCTCTACAAGTACGGATGGGTCAAAACGGTTCGCCCCCATAAAAAGCGGGAAGGAGTGCACAAATGTATTCTATTTCTGTGGAGGAAAAAGATAATCGGCTTATGTCGAATACGACTTTACCGCGAATTACCGACAGATCCCGATAAGCTTATGAGGATTCTTGATGCACATGCGGTTTATGCTGGCTTCAGAAATGGTAAAGAATGGCTGGATGAAATAAAGCGATTAAACCATGGTAAGATTCCTGAAAAATTATACATGTATGAGGTTTTCTTAGAGGAAATTTTAAAGGTGGAACCACTATGAGAATACCACACTTCGATATTTTGATGGGTGTCGGTGCTAAATATTACCCGGATCCAAGTTTCTTCATTGAGGAATGCTTGCGTCTAGGCGTTTCTAAGCGCATCGCAGAATTTCCACCATTCTATTGTCCCATCAAGAATCGCCTTTGGTTAGTCCATTGGGGCACGAGAAAAATATTTGGATTCGTCACTAAACTAGTCATTCGTTTATTTGTCGATTCGGAGGATCCCATCTGCAAAGCTGAGAAAGAGAAACGTGCCAAATTCTGCGGATGCGATAATCCATCATGTATCGTTTGTGCTAAATTTGGGGATCTTCCTGGCGATGGCATTGAGCGTGGTTGCGGATATCTACGACCATCAAGGAGTGCTAGATACATCAAGCGCCTTCCTGACGGTGGTGGCATAAAACTGTATGAGAGTGATGAGCAATTAAGGGAGACGCTAAAAGGACCATGGAAGAAAGTAAGGTATCGCTTTAAGGAGTTAAAAAACGCTATTATAAATTACATCACGTATCTTGTGACAATAACAATGCACACAGAATGGGATATTGATCAACTCTACTACACTGCAAAAGCATGCTCACTGTTCTACTTCATGACTGGAGATGATGTAGAAAGAATTAAAGTTCACGATTACTATGCGCATATAACTGGAAACCCCGGATGTGACATCTATGTCTTGTACCGTGCAATCCCATATACGGGACCATTCACGCGCGGATATCGCTATGTCAAGGTGGATTTGGACAATTGTAAATATACTATAATAAAGATTAAGGTGAAGAAGACGAAGAAAGAGCGGAAGGAGTGCTCTCTCCTCGACTATACATCATATAATACAGAAACTAAGCGAGTGTTCCCACTAAAGCGCGATAAACAACAATATAAGATAAACGCGCCATCATCTATGAGACCAACTCCAAAGCGTACCAGTATTTTTTAGTACGCTTTTGTGAATCCTATGCCCCGCGTATATCTTGTCGTGGACCACTATACAACTCCATACTTCAAGCAACTCGCGAAGATACACAGCAGGTTTTTTATCACTAATCCTCTTGCGTTTCCCACAACCGTATTCAAACAATTTGATGTGATTGTTGACAATGGAACATATACACATGGTAAACCCAGGTACAGTTATTGTATCCGCGCACTCAGAATGAATGTGCGTTTTATAATGCCAGACTATCTCGCTAGTCCTGAGCGTACATTACGAGAGCACATCAGGTTTATTGAGTTCATTGAGTGCAACATGCCATCATTAGCAAAAAGAGTGCGTAAATTAGGATTCGTCGTGTTACAAGGAAGAACATACGACGAATACTTACAAGCATTAGACACGCTCAAAGAACATCTAATATTCGATAAAGTAGCGATCGGAGGATTAAGAAGAATTAAACAACAGTTAGCGCTACAGTTAGCGCTACAGTTAGCGCTACAGTTGCGTAAAAAATACTATGTGCATGTCTTAGGGACACAATGCAAATATGCGCACAGTTTTGACACGAGTTGGTGGGGCTACAGATTTCTTGATCAGAGAAAAGGCAAAATAAACAATGCAATAGAGAGAATCAAGCAATTCATTCAGAGATGGGAATCTCTTCCTTGAACGAATTCATTATTTTTACCCTATATGCAAATCCTCAAATTCGTTGAGGATGAAGTGTCCCCGCGGGGACATAAGCTTTAAATATATTTTATATGAATATTATATGTAGAAAACATAAGTGAGGCATATGCCCAAGCTCATCATCGAAACAGACAATCTGTTTAAGATATTTGTGAAAGACAAGGCTTTCTACGATTTCTGCAAAGAGAACAATGTTACAGAGATTACTGCTAAGATTTATTATGTTGAGCGCCCTCGAGACGACAGAAACTATGTCGTCTTTACGCACGACAATCACGTGATAACTGATGAACAGATTGTCTTTACACGCGAAGATGCTAAATTCTCAGTGAAAGTGTTGAGACATGTCGTTATGTTGCAACTACTCGAAGAAACAAGCACAGAGCAAATAACATGCAAGATTATCAATGGCTTAGCATACTACAAAGCACTCAAAGAAGAAGTTGCTCAACGATTCCTTGAGAAATTCAAAAAAGTTCCTTTCGTTGTAGCAAGGTGCGATTATAGATCTCGAGGCATATGCGCACTCGATCTAGAAATCCCTGATGATGAGCTAAAAGAAGCACTCAAATCCGTTGTTTCACTCAACAGTTACATCGTTGTGATTGAATACGCTGAAACTGTCCCCGGGGGACAAGAAGAAACACCATCAACTCAAGAAACTCCAAGTGATCTACAATACGTTGAGATTTCCCAAATTGAAATTCCCAGCTGGGCTCGAGAGATTCCAAGAGATTATCTCAAGGAATCTGTCGAGGCTCGAGATGTAATAGTTCCAATAGTCCTCGCTGATGTAAATGGGCGCTTAATCCTCGTTGATGGAAGAGGAAGATTAGAACTTGCTAAGGCTAAAGGACTAAGCAAAGTTCCGGCACGCATAATCAAAGTAGACTCAGAAGAAGAAGCCATTTTGATGGCCATTGAACTGGAGAAAACCAAAAAGGAATGGGCCAACTCTTACATGTTGAAACTAATTAAGCATCTCTTAAGCAAGGGATACAGTAAAACTAAAATCGCTGAAATGCTCAAGATATCCAGATCAGTACTATACAGATATCTTTATGCTCACGAGATCCTCGAAAACATCGATGATGATGAGATAAAGCAGAAGTTTCTCAAGGAGCTCGATGAGAGCATGCCAATGAAGCTCTTTGAGGAAGTTAATGCTGCGTGCAACAAAGTTGGAATCACTCTCGCAGACTTTGCGAGAATGCTTGTTGTTCTCTACAAAGAAAGCCAACCATCATTTGTTGAGGGCGCCATTAGTTATCTCGTGGATTGCTTAAACGATCTCGCAGAGGACAAGTGGGTTCCAGGAATAATCAAGGAGATTGCGGAAAAACTCAACATAGAACCGATTCTTGATCGCATCTACAAGGAGAGTGAGGAAGAAACAGAAAAAATTAGAGAAAGGGTGAGAGAGCTAAGAGAAGAATTCGAGAAACAGATTGAGGAAGCCGTCGGGGAAACACCAGCACCTCCCCCCACGCCAGAGCAACAAACCGTCCCCGGGGGACAGCCTCAAGAGGAGATTCAAGAGATTACTGTCACGATCCCAGAGGGAGCACCAACCCCATCTGAAACAACTGAGAAACCGAAACCACTTGATGTTTACACATGGATCGGTAATCTCGTTGACGGTGTTCTTGAGCACATTCACGAGACACTTGAAGAGATAGATGAAACAGAGCATAAAATCAAATTCTTGATACGCCTCAAGGAAGAGATTGAGATACTAATCAACGAATTAAGCGTATCAGGCTAAGCCTTTTCCTTTATTTTTTGCACTTCCTCTTGCATTTTCTTAATTAATTTCTCCATTTTTTTCAGGTGCTTATAAGCACGCTGAATTGCGATTATTACCGTGCAAGCTGAGATTATGACGATCATCAGAATCATCATGTTGAATTCCGATAGTATCAGTGGAATGCCAAGTCCCGTGATTATGGCCATTATGTTCGCCCATATCAGCCACAAGCGCATTTTTCGTTTTTCCTCTCGAATCATGCCTTCCATCTTTGCTTTGTAGATAATTAATGCAAATGGTGTTATGAGTATATCGAGAGAGCGAGACATCGATTTGAGAAATTCTTTAAGCCTTTCTTCGGACTTCTTCCTCCATTCGGCCTCTTTAACCACCTTGAAACCTATTTTCTCAAGCACCTTTTTGACATCTTCGGACATCAGATGATCTTTTTCACTCATTTCGCTTCACCTCGCGCTCGACATATTCGTATAAGACAGAAAGTCCATGCTTTATTTTCTCAAATACTTCATCCATTGCACGGAGAAAAAAAGCAAGTTCTTTTCTATCCTTGCTCCGCTCAAACATTATCAACAACTCCTTTAGAATGTCACAATAATGTTTTAATCTGATGAGAGTAACTTTCACAATTGCCTCGTAAGACATCTTTAACACCTACTATGATTTTTATACTCTGCATACTTAAATAAAATCCTAGAAGGTGATTTTATGCGCAAGACAGTGATAATTGATGAGGATGTGGACAAGGCGGTGAAGATGCTTATGTCTCGTTTTCTCGAGCTAGGAAGAGAAATCAGATACTCCAAAGCACTAAATACTCTGATCAGAGCCGCGTTAACTCTCGTGGCGGATATGAGAATGACTGATGTGATCCCGCAAAAAGCACCTGATAAACTCAGCGAGAAGTTAATAAGAGATGCGATCGACAAGATTCTTGAGGTGGTGGAGTATGATAGTGGAAAAGAAGAGTAAAGAAGAAATAACTAGGGAGATAAAGGAAATCATAAAAAGACTGGTGCCATTGGTCGAGCCTCTTTCTGTAAACCTTATTGCAATTGATACGCTCATAGATTTAAACGAGGTAACACACGCAATACGCATAGCGAAACAATTGCGAGAAATCGCTGAATCAGTTCGAGGCAGCATCGCATGGATCTATAAATTACTCAACGATCTTAAGGAAACAATAGAAAGAGAAGCCAGAGAGAAGTGGTGATGCGAATGAATGAGAAACTGGAGAAAACGATGAAGAATATACTTAAACATGCGCCCACGGTAAAGATGCCTGATGTACTCATAGTTGATACGAAATTGCTTGAGAAAATCCTAATCAAGATTCTCCAACATGTGGCTACGTGGATACCATGTGGATTTTGCCCTGTAGATGTTAGAGAGCTTGTGAAAAAAGTAATTAAGGATACAATCATTGAGGTGGTCCAGGGAGCATCAAAAGGTGGTGTGAATGAATGAGGCGTTAATGAGGACATTCAAGGAGCTAGTTGATGAAATAATCAAGAAATGTCCAGTTGTGAACAGAACAGATGTGTTTATAGTCGATACGGAACTCCTCAAGATTATTCTCGTTAAAATCCTAAAGGGACTTATGAAGGTGTTAAATCTTGACTACATATATGATGAGCTTGGAG
>Ga0190313_1000466_pt1 | contig 24281 bp, 26 predicted proteins | sample 4870071011_MG_FD_169989 | JGI IMG/M metagenome (GOLD analysis project Ga0190313, IMG submission 169989) | Hydrothermal vent sediment bacterial communities from Southern Trench, Guaymas Basin, Mexico - 4870-07-10-11_MG | ecosystem: Environmental > Aquatic > Marine > Hydrothermal vents > Sediment ... | reverse complement strand
CCCTACCTTTATAGCGTTATACATGTGAGTTGAAGGATGCGTTGATTATTGAGTAGGTTTGTAAATTATTTATATACTTTTTTACATACTTTTGTCTTGCTGAGGGTTTCGCCTTGGGGGTATTCAAGGTTAGGGCTCATATATGGAACCCTCTCGACCCTAGTAGGTCTAGGGATGTGGAGTTGCTTGTAGATACTGGTGTTACATTTACTGTCATACCTTGCGATGTCCTTGAAGCACTTAACATCAGAATTCTCAGGCATGTTAGGTTGAGGCTAGCTGATAATAGAGTTATTGAGAGACCCGTGGGTGAGGTGGGTATTGAGATCGAAGGCTATAGGGCTAGTGCAACACCCGTAGTCTTCGGCTATCCAGGCGTCTATGTGCTTGGAAGCGTCACAATGGAGCAACTAGGACTAGCACCAGATCCCATAACGAAAAGGCTAAGACCAGTTGAAGCTCTATTAATGCAGTCACGTATAACTACTGCCAGATGAGCAGCGAGGTAGATAAATGAGAATTGTTGAAGAGTGCATGTAAGGAGCTATTGAAGCACACCGTTCCGCTTCCTCAAACCGCATCACTCTGTATATTTTTGTTTCATCGTGATACGGTTTTCATCGGTTCCCGCCTCGCCTAGAGGGCTCACCTCACGGCTCATCCCGTGGGTTCATGGGTGGCTGTCGAGCCCATCGGCACGGGGCTCCCATCTACGCTTAGCCCAGCGGGCTTGGAGCGTGGCTCCCATCGCCCGCACGCTCATGAGAATTACCAGCACCACACACTATAAACGTTATGCCCGATACAGAGCGAAACAAAAGGATACAAAAAGCTACAGTCTAATGTTTCTGCCCCGCCTACGGTCTTTTCCGGGTTTCCGTAGGTTGGTTCATCACGGTTTTTAGCCACGCCACACCCAGCGGCTCCAGAGCCATCGGTGAAGCATGGTTTCATCCCAGCAGTCAACCATAACCTACACCATTAAGGCTTACAAGTTTTCCTTCGCAACCCACAGAAACCTTAAAAAACCCACAACCCAGAAACTGCTGAAAAACCCTTCTGTAGCAGGGCCTCATTTTTACCCAGAGGAATACACCCCTCACCCACTCAATAATTCTTTTACAAGCTTCCAACGCTCTTCGAGCAGTTGGTTCATCATAGTACATTCCAGGATACCCTGACTCAAAGGAGTTAGGATACCTTGACGGTATATAGTGTCTATCAAGCTCCCTAGCGTTAACGTAAAATTCTTCACCAACCATTTCAACATCCTTAAGATAGTTTAAGAGCTCAACCAAGCTATGACCCCATGCAGATCTTCCATGAGCGTAGAGTAGAGCTTTCAAAGCCTTCCCAGCAGCTTGCTGAGCTTGAAAACAGGACCACTCATAATTACCGTTTCTAAAGCTATCCTGAGCAGCTTTAAAATCTCTAAGACACTGTAAAAACCACCTCTTAGCTTCTTCTAAGCGCTCCATAAACAGCACCGCAAAACCTAGATACTATGTTTCTTAAGCACAGGTTTACCAAATTATACAAATGCCCGTTCAACCATAAAGTACTTAACGGTTTCAATAACAAAATTCTACAACAAATACAGTTACCTACAAACAACAATACTTCAGCTACATACGAAAACACAAACATCAAAGACAAACGTGAAGGAAAAGTAGAAATTCAGCAGAAACATAAAAAGTATGTTTGAAGAAAAATGAATGAGAAAACGAAAAAGAAAACACTAACCTACCTACTAGCCTTCACCATACCATTAGTAATAAGAGCAATACCTGAGCTAAAATACAAGTATCCTCTAGGAGCAGACACACCATTCTACATGTACACAATGAAATACGGTCAAGTACCACCACTAATAATGGACATTTGGAGGCAAAACAACATATACTACACACTCCTTGCATGGCTCGGGAAAACAGGAATAGACCCCATAATTTTCTTTAAAATATATCCACCAATAGTGTTCGCCCTAACAATCCTTGGATTCGTAGCCTACGCAGACATAAAGTTAAAATGGAAACCAAGAGACCTAATAATCCTATCAACAGTAATGACACTAACACCAGCCCTACTAAGACTATCATGGGACCTCCACAGGCAAAACTTCGCAACACTAATCCTAGCATGGACAATAGTACTACAAGAAACCAAACTACCATGGAAAATAAAAACACCAACAACCCTAGCAGCACTCCTAACAATAGCATTCACCCACGAGTTCATATTCGCAATAGCCATAACAGTAGTACTATGGAACATCATAGGGAAAATATGGAAGCAAAAAACATTTTCAAGAAAAAAGAAAGCGACACTAACAATAGCAACACTGCTTATCTTAGCTATACCAGTAATAGCATATGTAATGTTGAAACCACAAATATTTCAAGTAACAACGAAAATACTTAGAAGCAAATATTACATATCCTGGAAGCATCTAGACACAATATTAACGTTCACCATACTAAGCTACGGACCAATCCTACCATTAGCAGCCCTTGGAGTATTCCACTCAAACCTAACAACACCATGGACAATACTTCTAACAGCAAGCCTAGCAATACTAACACCCCTAAACAGAATAATCCACACACTATCATACCCCCTGTCAGTTTACGCAGCAAATACGGTAAGAAAACTAAACCCAAGAAAAACAGCACCATATCTAACACTAATGGTTCTACTAATACAGCCACTAAGCATGCTAGGAGCATTCCCACTACCAATAACAATTTACGCTCACGTAAGATACGGATCATTCACAGACCTACTAGCACCAAGCATACCAGAAGAAAAAATAGAAGCACTACAATACTTCAAACAATACATAGAAAAACAGTCCAAAATAAAAACAATAGGATTCCACCCCTCATACCTAAGCGGATGGATATCATACATTTACGGAAACTATAACCTAAAATACTACCCTACAACACTAGCTTGGGCGAGAAAAGGAAAAACACTATACTACATATCATTCAACGACCACAGAAACCCTATGTTAAAATACAAAAACATAAACCAAACAAAAATAGCAACACACAAAGAACTAGCACTCTACATACTAAACCCCAAATAAACCGCTAAAGAAACCCTCTTCCACAGCTTATACACTAAACTTATTTACACTATAAAATCCTAAATCATCATAGTGGATTAAACATTGAAGAAAATGATAACACTTACCGGGATTGACGGCTCAGGAAAAACAGTTATCACAAGAGCCATAGCCACATTACTTCTAAAAAGGAGACTTAAAGTAAAGATATTGTGGATAAAAAGCTTACATACCTTAGCCTACCTAATATACTGCTTCTTTAGGAAAACATGGGGTATAGAATACATAGTAAATCCAAGGAGAAAAACTGTAGAACACTTCACCACCCAATACATGGGGAAAATGGGTAAGCTATGGGGGCTAGTAGAGTTCATATCTATAGTACCTTGGATATTCATAGCAAACATTCTTAGGCGCATAAATTATATTGTGATCTGCGACAGGTACTTGGTAGACTTTCTAGCAACAGCGTCTCTGAGGGTGAAGGATCCATTATGGTGGATTAGATCAATACTAGGGAAATTCCTTCTAGTACTACAGTCTAAAACGCAAACAATACATCTGAGAATATCGGCAAGCACAGTATTAGAGAGGAGGCCCAACATAGAGTATAGTCTTGACGAATTAAAAACCCTAATAGCATTATATAAGGTAATAGCTAAAACAATAAACGCTGCAGAAGTAGTTAACGAAAATAAAAACCTTAAAGAAGCGGTTAAAGAGGTAGTTGAAAAACTTAAGCTAATAAGTTAACCTTCTAATATGCCAAACAATATCCCTAATAACCCTATTAACCCTTCTAAAACTCAACATGTACCCGAACTGGTAAGCCCAACTCCTCCTACACTTCACACACCCCAACTTCTCCCCTAAAGCCCTAGCAACAACCCAGGGAGGAAACTTCAAAGGCAGCTCAGGACACTTACCCACCCTACCTCCGTAAACACACTCAACAATATCCCTAACCAAACCCAAAACAACACTCATAACATACACGCTTCTAGTCTCCAAAACTAAACGAGAAAGAACATCAACATCAGACTTCAAAAGCAAACCCTTAACCGTAAAATAATCTGCAAGAGTAAACATATGCTCCTTAACCAAAGCATGATTAGCAAAAGCAATTAAATCAGCCTCAGGAGACAAATTAACAACCACACCAAAAGGAGTCTCAACCTTAGTAACATGTTTCCTCAAAACATCCTTATCAACATAAACAACCCTAGAAACAGCAACCTCCCTATACAAATCAACACTAACACCACCAGGACTACTAAAAGTAACAGACTCAGGACCAGAACCTAAAACCCTATACCCATACTTGCTAAGACATCTAACAGCTTCTTCATACTCCTTGAAAACTATAACATCTATATCCACAGTTGTAAAAGGGTATGGCCTAAGCGACTTAAATACAGCATAGTCAATACCGTTAGAACTCAAAACCTCTGCTATACTTGCAAAAACTTGTTTGATACTTAGAAATCTGCGATATTCTATATCATACATTCTTTTGAAAGAATGTACATTGCAACAACGTTCCATAAGCTTATGCAAGAAGAAAAATCCTAGTCTATTCAACTTAGCTAGAGAATAAAGTTTGAAAAAATTAACATCGGTGACACGGTTTTCAAGAAAACGGACAAGATCAGCTATACTCATTACAACCCATCCTTAATATGGAGATCCTACTGACTTAGGCTGTTTCTTCTAAACCTTAATCATTCATCTATGCGGCGGGTAAAACCAGTTCCAGGGCTTTCCTACCCTAGGATCATTCGTTTTTCCATTAATTATTTTAGGTATTATTGTTGGGTCGTTCCAAGGCCGTCGTTCTTCATCCGGGTTTTTATAATCATAAAGTTTTGTTACAAAGTAAACCAACCATACAGGTTCAACACCTAACGCTTTAAATCCATGCCAATAATGGCCTGGAATTCTAACAACTTGCGGATTGTCACCACATGAAATTATTTCATCTAACTCCTTAGTTTCATCATCATATGCACATATTTTAGCACAACCGCGAATCACGATAAAGTAATCAGTTTGCCCCCTTCTATGTCTATGCCAAGCTCTTACAATTCCAGGATATGTTATTGAAAGATTTGCTTGAACAAATATATCTTCTCCTAAAACATCTTTCCAATCAGCTCTTATAAGTTCCATGAAAAATCCTCTTTCATCTACATGTCTTCTCAGAGGTTTAATGACTATACCAGGTAACATGTTATCGTACCCTACTCTTATATTCTTCAGCAAATATTTTAAGCGCAAACTTATTATCGAAGAATTTAGTTTTGAAAGTTTTTCTCGCTTTAACAGTGTTTAAGCTTGAATCTTTGGGTCTTCTAGCCTTCCATCTCATTTCATTCATCGTGGACTTTTTAATAAGCTCCTTAGGTAAATTAAGTGCTTCAGCTACTTCAATAGCAAAATCGTATCTCGACCGTCTTTCGCCAGCAACATGAAATACCCCTATAGTTTTTAACTCAACAGCCTCAACTATTGTTCGAGCAAGTAATGTATTTAATGTCGGAGATACAAACTGATCAACTAATGCCTTAACCTCCCTACCTTCGCTAAGCCTATTCGCTACAAACGTGGCGAAATTTAACTTACCCGGTCCGGTACCGTAAATAGCACTAGGTCTTATTACTAGGTAAAGTAGGTCACTTGCTTTAACGTGTTCTTCAGCAATAAGTTTAGTAAGACCATAGAAGTTTATTGGGTTTGGCAGGTCTTCCTCGGTATAGTAGCCTTTATCTCCGTCAAAAACATAGTCTGTTGAAACATATATGAGGTAGGATTTGATAATTTTAGCAGCTCTTACAACACTTCTCGTAGCGTCAACATTCACCTTCCAAGCATATTCTTTGTTAACTTCGCAGCCATCAACGTCAGTATACGCTGCAGCATGTATTATGGTTTCAGGCTTAGTTTTGAGTATAAGATCTTCAAGGTTTAGGGCATTAGAAATGTCCAATTTAATTTTTCTTAAATTAGTATGTGTGATTGGTATAGCTGTTCTATTATACACTGCTATCACATGATATCCTTTAGAAAGAAGCTCTAAGACAAGCTTATGTCCTAGAAGACCACTAGCACCAGTAACTAAGACCTTTTCACCCATTCCCTTACCCCTTAATCGTTGTTTCCCAAGGAGTTTCAGACATAAAGTATTTATCTGTTAAAAGAGGTTTCCACCACCATGCATTGTTCAAGTACCAGTCAATTGTTTTCCTTAAACCTTCTATCCATTTAGTTTTAGGTTTCCACCCTAACGCAACTATTTTATCTCCTACCATAGAGTATCTGCGATCATGTCCAGGCCTATCAGCTACATGCTTAATTAAACTAAGAGGTTTATTCATAAGCTTAAGTATTGCCTTAACTACATCAATATTCCTTTTCTCGTTAAATCCAGGAATATTATATATCTCACCTTTCCTTCCCTTCCTCACAATCAAGTCGAGGGCTTTACAGAAATCTTCCACGAACAGCCAATCCCTTACTTGATCTCCTCTACCGTAAATGGGTATAGGTTTATTATGCAGAGCTCTAATTATGGTTTTAGGTATTAGCTTTTCCGGGTACTGATAAGGCCCGTAATTATTGCATGGACGAACTATAATTGCAGGTATACCATATGTTCTTCTATATCCCTGAATCAGAAGATCCGCTGAAGCCTTACTTGCAGAGTATGGGCTACTAGGTCTTAGAGGATAGTCTTCACTAGCAGAAGCATTTTCAGGCAAATCCCCGTAAACTTCATCCGTGGACAAGTGAATAAGTAAAGGTATATTGTACTTCCTTACAACTTCAAGAATAACGAATGTCCCAAAAACATTTGTTTTAAGGAAAGGAGAAGGTTCATTAATACTCCTATCCACATGAGTTTCTGCCGCAAAATTAATGATAACGTCTGGCTCATATTTCTTAACAACATTGCCCAAGGAGGTTTCATTACAGATATCTTCTTTTATAAATTTTAATCTCTTATCATTCCATACATCATGCAAGTTTTCTATTCTTCCAGCGTAAGTTAGCTTATCGTAAACAATAACATCAACATCACTATAGCTTCTAAGAATAAATCTAACGAAATTACTTCCCATAAAACCTGCTCCACCAGTTATAAGAAACCTCAAAAACACCACCTTGAAACTACAGCCTTACATAGGCCTGTTCTCCGACAATAAGTTTTAATCCTCTAGGTTTATCATCACCTTTAACTATTTTAGCACCAGAACCTATTAGTGAATCAACAATTCTCTCCCTAACATTTTCAATAACAACATTGTCCATAACAACACTATTCTCTATTTCAACATTAACAAGCTTGCAATTATCACCAATACTAGTGTAAGGACCAACATAGGTATTTGGCCCAATAACAGTATTTTTACCAATATAGGCAGGACCTCTAATAACACTACCAGATGCTACAATTGCTCCCTTATCTATGTAAACTCGTCCCTCAATAGTAGCGTTAGAATGAACTTCACCCTTAATTACAGACCCACGGTATTTGTAGTCGAAGAGAAGCCTATTAGCATCTAAAATATCCTTAGGTGTTCCAGTATCCTTCCACCACCCCTTAACGAAAGCGTAGTCTACCTTTAAATTCCAGTCAATAAGCTTCTGAATAGCATCCGTAATTTCAAGTTCACCACGCCAACTCGGCTTCAAAACCTCAATAGCCTTAAAAATATGTGGTGGTCTGAAAAAGTAAACACCAACCAAAGCATACTTACTCGGAGGAACCTTAGGCTTCTCAACAAGACCAATAAGCCTACCCTTCTCATCAAACTTAGCAACACCAAACCTTTGAGGTTCAGGAACCTCAGAAAGCAAAACCATAGCATCAGCATCACTATTCTCAAATCTCTTAACAAACTCCCTAATACCACCAAGCAAAACATTATCACCTAAATAGACAACAAAAGCATCATCACCAACAAACCCCTTAGCCAAATAAACAGCATGAGCCAAACCATAAGGATAACCCTGATAAATATAGGTAAGCCTCAAACCAAGCCAACCACCATCACCATAAAAATCAACAACCCTCCCAGGAGCAACCTCACCCAAAACAACAGCAACATCCCTAACACCAGAATCACGCAAATCCTCCAAAGCCCACTGACTTACAGGCTTACCAGCAACCCTAATCAACTGCTTAGGACCACTATGAGTCAAAGGCCTCAACCTAGTACCAAAACCACCATGTAACAAAACACCTTTCACTTTATAATCCCTTCACTCAACTCTATTTACAGCTTTAATTAACTATTTCTGCCCCTTAAGACCAAGCTGAACTTCATAGTGTTTCAGTAGATGAAGTATAACACCTATAGGTTTTAACTTTATAAACTTCTTTCTAATAAGTACGAGATCACCAATTTTCCTAATTTTATGAACAATTTTTCTCTTCCTCATAGCTACATTCACATACTTTACCACGTTAGCTAAAATTTTGATAAAAATCCTAGCTTCTAATTTCCTGCCTTTAAGGATGTGGTAGGGGATTGCTAACATGTACATTAGAAGTAGTATTGCAAAAGACAACAAAGCCAAAGGAAGAGCGTAATTAGAGAGTACAGTAATGAGTCTGTTTCTCCTGCTAAAATAAAGTGCATGATATGGAACTTTCCTTACACTATGTCCACCAACATGATATGCCACAGCATTAGGCACATAAACTACTCTATACCCTGCAAGCCAGCATCTCCAACAATAATCTAAATCCTCATTATACAAGAAGAAATAGGAATCCATACCACCAAGTCTAAGGTAAACATCTCTACGAACCATAGTGCAAGCAAAACACGCATATAGCACATCCCTAGGCTCATTATATTGGCCATGATCTTTCTCAAACTTACCCATGTGGAATCCATGGCCAAGAAGATCTACCAAGCCGCCAGCACTATCAATGTACCCGCCAGGATGAAGGATCTTAGGCTGGGCAACAGCAATAGTCTCATCGCAAGACATGTAGGATGCAAGGTTAGCAAAACAGTAAGGACTCACCATAACATCAGGGTTCATAAACACCACGAATTCTGTGTCCACATGGGCGGCACCAATATTACATGCGAGAGGAAAACCAACATTTCTACGAAGCCTTACAACCTGGACCCTAGGGTCAGAGCCGAAGTGTCTCTCAACAATATCTAGCGTATCATCACTGCTAGCATTATCGACAACTACAACCCTAACAATAACTACATTACGTGAGCCAAGAATAGACCTAAGACAAGAAATAATGTATCTCTCAGCGTTGTAGGTGACTATAACAACGGATATGCTCATAGCCATGCATCTAGCAGTCCTTGAGTATCAGGTGAGCGTACTTCAAGGCAACATCATAGAGAGTACTGATAAACCTTCGAGTATCTATGGTCCTCGCAAGATCTCTACTAGAAACTATCTCGGCAACACGTATGATGGCATTAGCAAGTTCATAGGCATTGCCGGGCTCTACGAGTAGACCTCTAGGATAACCCTCTAGATATTCAGGCACACCTCCTACCCGTGATGCAATAACGTATCTGCCAGAAGCAACACCTTCAACCACGGTTAACCCTGCACTTTCGCAACATATCGACGGCAAGACTACCACATCCAGCGAACTGTAAATCTTCGCTCTAGATCTAATAAGGCCTACAAGCTTAACTCGGCTACCAATAAGCTTAGTATAGCGTCGGACAAGGCCCATTGAAATACTGCTGAAGAGGTGTATAGGTCCTACGATGTAAAAGAATATCTTGCCAACTATGTTACTTTGCCTTCTAAAGATAGCGTCTATTGCCTTGAATAAGACGTGTACCCCCTTATGCAAAGACACATCTCCTACAAACCCAATCCTGATGAGGCTAGGGTTTTTCTGTTTCTTTGCCAGGGAGAATAGTTCTGCTGGTGCTCCATGGCGTACAACTATAGCATTAGCGCTAGCAAACCTCTTAACCAGATCCATCATAAATCTTGAGGGGGTGATAACCACGGATTGCTCTATAACCCTCCTAGAAACCTTCCAAAACTCATGAAAGCTTTCAGAGCCCTTAATGAAGGATCCGGTAAGCCTCAAGTACCGTATCTTAAGGGGGTTAAGAGCTGGTTGCACATACCCTATTTTAAGCAAAGCTGCTGCTGCCATACAGTACTCTGGAACCCGGCCAAGCTCGAGACAGTATATGTTGCAGGGTTTTCCCTCAAGAGGATCCCACATGTGCTTTAATGGACAGAAGAACCCACCATCATGAATCACTAGATAGCAGTTCGGAACAATATCAAGCAATCCCTCAACAATGCTTAACACCATCGGATCTGCAGAGTTCACAACCATTACACGAGGCTTAACTATCTTAGTGAAAACCCTTATAGGCCTTATTACTTCGCTCAGAGCATTGCTAGATATCCTTGTATGGCAACTATACAACACATGCTCTTGAAGTTCACTATGCGAACCCCAAATCACACCTAGGGATATGTATAGAAAGCCTTTCTCAACTCGCAAACTTAGCGTGTAGAACCTTGCTTTAGCAATCTGGAGGAGACGCTTCAGGAGGTCTCTAAGGAAAATATTAGCCCCACCAACCCCAAGCCTGCCACTATATACAACCAACACCTTATTACCCATTTACAACCCCCTAACAACACCCTCCTCAATAAGTTCCCTTAATGTCAACACTCTAACGTATCTACGTAATGACGACACATACGCTAAGAAATCCTCAAACTTAGACCTCGTATCTCTATCAAGCACCAGCTCCCATGAATGCCCCCAGAAACTAACAACGTACGACTTCTTAGTCGTCCCGGTTAGTTCAACCAGTACTGTCAGGACATCTCTAGCAAACTGGAACACATCAATATAATCCCTTCTAAAAAGCCCTTGCAAAAAGCTCTTCAGATCTTCCACACCCATATCAATAAGCACTCTAAGAAACACACGTTTAAGCTTCCCTATAACATCATGGATAGAACCAATTAACTTTATAGGATAGAGAGGCAGCGTCACGGGCAAAACATAGACATCTATTCTGCATCCATAAGAACCAACCCAGAAAGGCATCGTAGATCTCGCATACGCGTAACCAACCCTCCTAACACACTTCCTGACACGTTTGTCAAAGACACCATAAGGATAAGCAAAACCCACAACATTCTTACCCACAACCCTTTCAAGTATTACCTTAGAATTTTCAAGCTCCTTTGCAAGCGCCTCTTCTGAAACATTAGTCAGGCAAGGATGAGTTAAAGTGTGGGAAGCAACCTCATGAACTTCAGAGAGCCATAGAGCATCATCCTTTGAAAGCCATAGAGAGCTGAACCCAAGCTTACCAACAGTGATGAAAAACGAAGCCTTGAGCCTATAATCCTCGAGAATCCTAGCTAGCAAAACATCGCTCTTAACTCCATCATCGAAACTCAATGCAAAAAACACAACCATTAGAGACCCTTAGTGTGAAGATCGCTCAGATGCTAACACAATATCCGTCTTCTGCTTGAGAAACTGTTGAAGGGACTCTACATAGTTTCTTCACAACATTGTTAGAACTATGATCAGAATTCTTCTCTCAAACCACCTTGCAAGACAGCCTAGTAATTCAAACTTTTAACGTCAGAAGGTTCTCTGTAGGGACAAATTCGCGGAAAGTGTGCTTAGGCACAAACAATATCTCTATTTAAAGTTATATCTTCTGAGAACTTTAGCTCCATCAATTACTCTCTGCAGTATATCTATTTCGCTTTCTCCTTTAACGCTACTGTAGCTCTTTTAACATCAATCTTAAGCGTATTTACCATCCCGATTCTTAGGTGATCCAAGACGTTGTCTGCGGCTAAACCGAGCGTGTTTCTGGCAACGCACATTAGCCGCTAGTTTCCGGAAGTTCTCAGAGTGAGGTTCAGTTGCTACTACTTCACCTTTCTTAGCCTTAATGGCAGCTCTAATCGTAAAGAATCCTATATGAGCACTAGCATCCACGGTTGCTACGACCTCAGGTACTTCAATATGGTCGTAGAACCTACTCACTCAAAAGTCAATAAACGGTTATAGATCAATTACCTTAAGTATCCATGATAAAGCTCATGCCTTGAAATGAGAGTCTTAGTATCATTAAACCACCTCAAGGTCTTTAAACTTTCTAATGAGACATAGGAAAGTCTCTAAAGGACTTTGGCCAGTAGTGTTAACCTCCACTAACGGTATAAACTTGTAGTACTCCTTGAGCGCCTTCTCCTCAACTAGTAGCCTAAAATTAACAATCCAGTGTGGAATCACAGGAGTACCTCTTTCTTGCTGTCTTTTCTCTAAAAGCCTTGGATCACATTTTAAGAATACAATTACGTGAGGTAGACTACGTAACATTAAATAGAATAATCTTGCGGTAAATTGGGTGCGAGGGAGTAAACTTTTAAATTTTTTCCCAAGTTTTAGCTTCCTTATCCTCGATTGAAGATAATACTCCATGAAAGCAATATAGGATAGAAAGCTTATCGGTCCCCGCTCCCAAAGCACTGTAAAGCCTAAGAGAGCTAAGAACAAGTTCTTAATGGATCTAGCAAAAAAGCTTATCAATTGTAACAGGTACCACAAAGAAAGCAATTTTGCTATAACATTGTAATCAGGTTCAATTACCTGATACCCATTAGGATATATGTGAATTTCTTTCCTACCTAGTAGGATTAATAGCTTCTGAAACAAGTACGCTAACAAGTGATCACAATAAGTATCGTCAAAAGCAACACGTTTACCTAACCTACCAAACTTCAAGTGGCCAGACTTAGGAACTATTAACATCAGCAATCTCGAAACCGTCGATTTTCCTGACGCCTCTGCACCAGTAAGAATGATCACTAACCCTTTACTCAATACACTATTTCTCATCATAATTTTATTCGGCTTTAAGTTCTACTAAGGACTTTACTAACTAGAGCTCTATAGATCTTAGACTTAATCCTAGCTTTTTCATACGTTATCTTGATAAGTGATTCCTTATTATGCTTTATGAAATTATCTGCAAATATCTTTGTTAGTGTGTGTCCATCCATGTAAGAAGGTATTGGAAGTCCTAGCACATACAATATTGTTGGTGCTATATCGTATACTTTGGCGTATCCCTTAAATCCTAGATTTACAACCCTTTGTGACCCCATAGCCATGAATACACCTTCCCTTGCATGTGTAGCCCTCATAGTCCTTAGTCTGAGTGGTAGTGCAGGGTCTACTGAGAGAGCTAGGCTATCCGACTCTAGTATCAGGTCAGGTGCCCTGTTTAGAGCTGCTCCATAAATCTCGGCGACTCTATGGACTTTGATCTCAGGCAGACTTTTCTTAATCTCCTTAGCTATCCTATCCGCGAGCACTCTTCTTACCTTATCTGCTATGTTTATAATGTATATGGTACCGTCTTCGGAGGGCATATATGCGCCCCTTAATAGATTCATCCTCGCCGTGGGCTCTCGCCTTGCCCGTTGGATGTTTCTATGCAAGGTGAGACGTAGTATTTTAGCGGTCTTTCTTGCAGCGGTTAATAGTACGTAGCTGTTCGATAATGTATGCTCAACTATTCTCACGACTCTCAATTTTGCAGAGATAGAGTTTATGCTAAGGTACCCTCTACTTATAAGCCAGGTATTCATACTGAATGTTGCTTTAGGTATCTTAAACCCGTGATCAGAGATCATGAATACAACTGTGTTATCCAAGCCTACTCTGTCAAGTAACCTTGCTATACATGTATCTAATACTTCATAGTATTTTTCTACAAAGCTAAACCGTGTCTTGAGGAACCTGTGCTGTATCCTATCGGAATGCGTATAAACAATCACTCCGAGCCTCCACTTAGCTCTTCTAGAAAGCTCTAGGAAGAACGCTGTCTTCTGAAGAGTGGCTCTTAAACAGACTTCTAAGTATTCTTCATCAGTCAACGGGTGCAGGTCCGTAACATCAACTATGTACCCGTAATCATTCAGTATTTTACTAAGTCTAGAAGGGAACACTAATCTACTACGGTCAGCGAGGAAACCGGCTACAAAGTAACCATTCACGGATATCGCCCTTGATACGCATGGCGCATTTACCACTAAAACTCCTCCATCATGCATTGAGACTAGGTCCCATATGTAAACTTGATCGTCAAGCTCTCTAAGGACAGGAGTTAGGGAATTACCTTGTCTCTTTATGAAGCTATAAAGCCTCATTTTCTTAGGTTTAACTCCAGAAAATACAGCGTTCCAAGCCGGTATACTCCATGGAGGAATGGTACTCTCAAGCACTCCATAAGCTGCGTTCTGCTTAATGAACTTCTTTGAGAATATTTGCATTCCTTTAAGCTTCTCGATTATGTTCCATGAAGCTCCATCAATACCTATAACTAAGGCCTTCATATTTTCAATCCCTACCTTAATCCTACTATTAGGGTGTTGAAACATATGTAATCCCAGATTACCAAATTCTTAGCTATCAACTTTAGGATAATGTTTAGCATGACATATCTAGCCACTTCGCTCTCTACTAATGTTTACTCTTCGATGACGCTCGTTCCTACTATGAGGTATGTAGCTAATTCAGCGCCACCTCCCTCAGGCCAAAAGAACTTTGTGAAAACTATTACTCTCCAATTCCCCATGATTACATTAAATGCATTCTCTTAATTGTGAAGATAGTTCCCTTAACTTTATCAATAAGACTTCTATGTGGCATTATGATAGGTTTGTCTCTTAGTTTACTCTTGATCTCAGCATTATCTACGAACAGTAACTTCTTACCTGTACAGCAAAAATTATAGATCCGTACTCCTTAATGCTCATGCGGTAGTTAAATTTCTCCTCAAAACCTTCAACATATATGAGATACCATTGCTTAAGATCCTTTGAAGTAACAATAGCTTGTGGAGTACCTAAAGCAGATAACCAAATACCGTCATCTAATTGTATAAGATCACACATCATGACATGTCTTTACAGATTTATTAACCCATTTCAAGAAAATGAAACTCCATCTTCCATGCTCAGGACAGAATACGCCTATACCACCTCTTGCAATACCACTATCAAAACCAAATACAACCATGTGCTTGAGCACTACTATGGGTACGAATTGCCATGGGCCTTTATAGAGATATTCAGAATCAATTTCTAAGTCGTTATTAATTAAACGCTTATTCCTGATGCTCAAGTAACCATTCCTTTAAGATCCTTACAGTATTCACAAAAACCTCTAATCTTCACTATGCAATATCATGTATCATGTTGCGGAAGAGTTTATCGTAAAGCTTAGCTAATATTTTCCAGTCATACTTCTTAGCAACTTGTCTACAATATTCTTGTAATTGTCTAAACTTTAGAGGTTCACGTCTCCACAACCTGTAAAGATGTAATAACCCAGCACAAATTTTTCTCCAATTGAAGGGCTTAGCTATGACTCCACAACTGTATCTTTTCACGATGTCTCTAGCTGCTCCAGGAATGTCAAAGGCTACTATAGGTAATTCGCAAGCTAAGGCTTCAAGCACGATTCTCCCAAAGGTTTCTCTACGTGAAGAGAATAGTAAGACATGACTCCTTGACAAAATATTTAGGAACTCTTTTTGCGGCAGATTCTCTAATACTTCAACGTTCCTTGGATAATATTCCTTTAATACCCTATAGTACTTTGACCCTAGAAAACCTCGGCCAGTAAGCACGAATTTGACTTCAGGTTCCCTCCTAATAACTTGGGGTATTATCTTCACAAGAAAATCAACACCTTTCTGATACCTTGGACTAACAAAAATTACTGTAAATTCACCATATTTCTTTTGTGGTCTAAAGTACCCTGTATTTACACCTAAAGGTATGTATGTTACATTAAGCCCCAACTTTACAAACGCCTTATATTGATCATAGTTCAGCACATGCACTGCGAAGTTCTTCAATTTCAGGACTAGAACCTTAACAATAGCTATGAATGCTTGAACATAATTGCTAGGTCTATTAAGCTTAAATACTACTGGCAAGTACTCAAAATGCCAGCCATATATTAAGGGAACCTTAACTTTCGAGGAGAAAAGTCTTAAATCATCAAAAGTTGGAGGTACAAATTTGCAAAAATACACAATGTCATATCGTCCAAGAATTTCACCTTCGAAATCTCCTCGTGAAAAAGAAACTTCATATCCGAGACTTCTCAGCTCTTCGAATAAATGATCATCTTTATAATTAATGAAGAGAATTTTATATTTACTCATCTTCACCTAAACTCCTATCTAAATCCTTGTATGCTATAAGTATGCTTGCAAGCTGTGTTATAAAACGGCCTACCAGATTGAATAACCATATAATCATGTATCTCAGACTATTGAAATATGTATGGTGTCTAAATCTTAAACCCATTACCTTATAACCAAGTCTTTTGAAATCACGAGCAGACCAGGCTGAAATATGCTCTGGACTTGAAAAAACTATTCGAGATGAGGGCGTAGTTATGATTACCCTTCTCCTAGCTACAGTTTCAGCTTTCTTTACAAGCCTTAATCCATTGTCTTTACTCAGATGCTCTATTACATCACAGCAAAGTATGGTATCGAAAGATTTTGCTCTAAATGGAATGTATGGTAAAGCTGCAAGAATTAAGTCATCGTACACCCGATGATACTTTATGCGGTACAAGTTTGCTGGATTTATATCTAGACCCACCAGATATATTCTGTTATTGAATTTACATTTAATTACGTACCCCCATGCGCCTAAACCGCAACCCAAATCAGCAATCTTAGTTCCTCTAACGAGGGTTAGTATTATCCCACAAGCGTCATAGAAAGTCTCGGAAACTGCCATAGCCTTAACGACTAGAGTATTTCATAAATGTCTTTACTTTCTGGTTACGACTTAACTTCGGCCATGTAAGAATACTATAAAGTAGCGTAGCTCGTATTGAAGTGAACTTATTTCGTAATCTAGGTCAAAGCCCGCGACATAGCTTAAACTATTAATACGTCTCTTAGCAATAAAACCCCAAAATCCATGACCACAACTGGTATCAACCATATTATTAAGTTTAACCCTTAAAAGTACACCAAGTACCCAAGGCTCGAGACCAGGACTATGGAAGTTCTTGGAATAGTTCTTGTCAGCAGTAAGCATAACCACTTCACCTCGGAACATCGAATCCGTTAATATAGTTTTTGATGTACTCACCATCTCTCGACATGTGAAAGCCCTGGATGTGAGACTTTCCAAGCGACTACTACTATGAGCATTCTGAGCGACGGTATAGCCTTGACTATGGGATAAGCAAGCATTCTAAGCAGATTGACTTTACTCGGTTTCCTAAATAAACATCTAATAAGGTCAAGATACCCATTAATCCTTAAATAATCGTGTAGCTCTGCATCAACAAAGTGCAAATCATTTACTTCTGAATAGAAACTCTCCAATATTCTGAAACCATATTCCTTTAGTAACTTTTCTACTTCATCTTTCGTATACTCTTTAACATGAAGCCTATATACCGGTTGCTTCCCTAGCAATAACTTAACTCTTCTAAATAGCGATGCAATATTTGGGGTTGTTACGATCAGTTTTCCTCCTACTTTAAGAACTCTATTTGTCTCTGTCAAGGTATGATGAACATAGTATGGATTAATATGTTCAAGCACTTCACTAAATACTGCACAATCTACAGAATTGTCTTTTAGATCTAGACTATCTCGCTCTAAATCACACTTAACAACTTTAACATTGCAAGCTTTTGCAACCCCTAAATAACGGTCAGGATCGTAATCATAAGCAATAACTTCATAACCCATTAACTTTAATGCACAGCTTATTATGAATGGTTGAGCGCCTAGGTCAATAATGATACTACCCTTAGGACAGTATCTCCTCACTAATTCTAAGACAAGAGCCCTTCTCCAAAACTCTAAGTAGAAGCTTCTAAGGGCTTTATCATCTCCATATTCCTTAACAATTCTCCCGACACTTAGTGATGCATCTTTAACTTCATATGAGATCCTCATAATCTACTTCACCTGATAAAGTTCTATGTAACGCCTAGCTATCTTTATGTGATCGAATCTCTCCGCGTACCTTCTAGCTTCACTGCTCATGCTCTTCCACAACGAGCTATCTTCTAGCAGTATCCTCAGCTTCTCAGCGTAATCCCTAGGATTGAAGCTCGCTATCTTAAAGCCAGACTTCCCCAGTACTAGAGCCCCGTCGGGTACCCCGGGGCCTACTATAACTGGTGTTCCAGAGGCTTGAGCCTCCAGCACTACATAGGGAAGACCTTCCCATGAGGAGGGGTGTATGAGCGCTAGAGCCTTTGAGTAGAGCTCTCGTAGTTCTTGATCGGAGCACTTTCTTTTTACAATAATCCAGTCGTGTTTCTTCTCGTAGTAACTCACTATAACTAGCTTAACATCGTAACCTCGCTCCCTGAGTAGCTTAACCGCGTTTACTGATACATCGGGTCTTTTTCTCGGGCTAGTACCTACATGCAGTACTATTGGTTCTCGCTCAGAGTAGGGCTTGGGAATATAGTTTTCTAGGATTAATGGTATGGGTATAACCTCATCACAAGTCAGCCCCAGCTCCTCCATTTCAGAAGCTACCTTGCTCGATACGCACATGACGTAATCATACAAGCTATACAACCATTTTGCTATGTAGCGCTTTAGAAGGCTCCTCCTAAGCTCAAATACAGCGTTCCCATGGTTAACAGCGACCTTGAATGTTTTAAGCCTTAGCGGCACAACACCGTTAACGATAATCATATCGGGCTCGAATTTATTCAGAATCCTCGACCCACGTATAAACCAGTCCCACATGCACTTAACATAGCCTCTACAAGCATTACCTATGGTACGTACCTCAACATCGACACCGAATAGGTTAGGCAAATTACTTGGATCCTCCTTTATGTGGTGGCTGAGAACCAGTACCCTATGACCTAGTCTCCTGAGTCCATCAGCTAGGGTGAATATGAATCGATTAACACCATCAACAGTACTCACATCCCATCTCCTTATTATAGCGATGTTCATTATATCACCAAAGTCCTCCATCATATCCTAAATATTGTACATCCCTACTTAATAGTATGCTTATTGAGACTTCATGTATCCATGTTTTGAGTAGGTCTTGGCATAGTGAGTACCATTCCTTACCGACGACATCTCCTCTTATCCTCTTTCTAGTTAATGATTTTAGGATAAGTTTTAATGCTATGCGCTTAGTTACCTCATTTAGTATTGATGCCGGTTGTTCAATACATTCAATACTTCTAAAAACTATTGAGCAATCCTTTACAAACATCTTGGAAGGTATTACTGGTATTCATTGATCCATGGTTACGTCAAAGTACCTAGCGAGTATACCCCCGATAATGGGATAAGCAGTAAGCCTATTACTCCCAAACCGAAAGAGTTTTTCACAGAACCTTACGTAATTCTTAAGTTAAATAACCTAGTGGTGTATGAACGCTAGATGTTCATGAGCATTGAATATTATATTGTATGCTTTAAAAGCGTGATCTCTAATCACCATCTTAGGTATGATAAAAAGTGTTATAGAATCTTCTTCCGTTTTCACTGTTCTGCCATTGGCTATGCTTAATAGAATATCGTGGACAGGATAATATGATCCAGCACCGATAATTTCTGAGTTTGGATTTAGCTCTTTAGGTATGTAGGCGTCATGCCATGCATACACTTTCATATTAGAGGGGGCATAAATAGCGAGAGGGGTAAGTTCTATTCTATCAGTAAGTGTGACAGGCGCTAATCTTAAACCACCGTTCCATGGTGTTCGTGCAGGGTCTTGGATACCGCTGTATAAGCATAGTGTAAGAAGAAATGAGATTATCAGAAACCCTAGGGCTTTACGTTTAGTGGTTTTAAACAGGGCTCTAAAAGTAATCTTATAAAGTGTTACAATACTTGCAAGGAAGAACGCATAGTAAGCTGGAACCGCTATGTAGCGGAATATATCATACCCCGCGAAACGCGAAATAGCACCTAATATCATACTTACTCCTGCTAACAAATAAACGCAAGAAATGTAGTCTTTTGTTACGGAGTTAATTACGTTCTTTATTTTAATAGCTCCAAGCTTAAATTCTCCAAGTAAAGTGGCGGATCTAAATGTTACATATGCTAGTCCTAGGGATGGTAGCAGAGTCCAAGAATACACCCAAATCCTTGCCTGAGGGATTTCATGGTAAGCACGTACGATAACCTCACGTTTAGTGCCGATAAAGGTGGAGGGTTGTTCAGAGCTAAGGCTCTGATATAGGTATTTGAAATAGGAGCTAACTGCGTGTTGTAAAGACGGTATTATGGAGTATGCAGCATATGAGAAAACAGTGTACATTATAGTTATTCCTAACGCTATGGAGATGTATGTGAAGACATGTTTTCTCATATTGTGTCTTAAGATTAGGGGGGCAAGCATTATAAGTAATAGCGCTAAGAAAGTGATATGGGTTATTACAGCTACTGCTACGAGAATTATGTACGTTATTAATTTAGAGGAACTGCGAGGTAAAATTAACATAACCATAATAGCCGTTAAAGTCATTGCTATGGCAACATATTGCTGAAGAGCATCAGATCCTAAAAGCATAGGAGTTCCTAGAAAAATTAGTATTACAAGAACTCCGATGATGAATTGAGGTCCTATATTCTTTAACAACTTACGGCTTAAGATGAATGAAGTCAACATTACTAGTATTAATAAGGCTAGCAAGTATGCCATATATCCTAACTGTAAAGAATTCATTAATGAACCTAAAATATATGTCATGATAGAAGATGTATGGAAAAACGTATAGTAAGGATTTGTTTTTCTACCTATGAATAGATCCCAATAACCATGTAAACGTAGGTAATTCCACTTATATGTATAACCTGCTGTGTCAGGTCCATAGGGTAGGAAACCTATTTTACTGTGTATGTGAAGTAGCCAAAGAAAACCTATGAATACCATTACAAAAACACCTAGAGAACTTAAACTAGACCCTCCAACAACTTCCTCATCGTGTTCACTATCTTTGGAAAGCAATATGAAAGCTATAATCCATAGAATAGTATTTATAAGACCGTAAATGATAAAGTAATCAACGATACTCATAGTTACTATAATACGATTTTAAGTATACTGTGGATTTTTAAACAAGCTTTAATTCTCAACAATTTTTATCTAAGAACATTTATAGATTCTCAAACACCTTAGCGTTACTTCATTCCATGTGCGAATATTTGCTTTATTTATTAGCCATATATTATTAGCAATAGGTTTTGCAGAGGTTTTGAAAATCCTTAATATAGTTTTTGACACTATCGCTGGTACACCTAAGGCTAATGCCTCTGCTATAAAAATGCTAAATGCCTCAAGTTCGCTTAGATTTATAGCATATTTAGCGTTGGCCAACAATTCTAGGTACTTTTTCCTTGGTTGATATTTCATGAACTTTACTCTATGTTGATAACACTTTTCTGCATAGTTCATAAGTTTTTTCTTATAAGGCCCCTCACCTACTATAAACAAATTTAGTTCTAATTCTTTAGCTATATCCATGGCTACTTCAAGTCTTTTATATTTTTCTACTCTCCCTGCATATATTATGTAATCGCTGTTCTGACCCTTCCATTTATATTGAAACACATCTTCATTGACACCGTTAGGAATTATGACTAACTTATCTTTAACCTCGGGGTATTGTTTTACTAAGCGTTCAGCTTCTACTATGCTTACTGCATGAATTTTGTTGGCGTATCTAATAATTTTTTTAACATATTTTTGCCATAGTGTTCGCCATGCTAACTCTCTGATTAATGTATGTCCATGTGCGTGATAATGAGGGGTAAATATTAATTTTGTGCTGGGATTGAATTCCTTCGCCTTGATTCCCACATAAACGGGTATTACAGCATGTGCACTATGGACATGAACCACGTCTACATCCTTTAACAACTTCTTAAGCATAAATTCAAGTTTGCTTCTCTTCTTTGGTACGTGATAGGCATCCTTCCATGTCCATGTGGGCCACCTAATTACTTTGACTCTGTTAATAATTTCCTCTTTTACTTGCTTACTGTTTGGCTCACCTGCAAGTACTATAATTTCATGACCTAATTTCGCTAGTCTTTCCGCTATTGCCTTTACCACATATTCTACTCCGCCTATGTGTGGATGGTATCTTGGTGTAACGTAAAGTATTTTCATTTAGCCTGTTTTTTCCATGTTATTTCTTTTGCTTGAGTGTTTCTTAAAGCCGCTAATATGAGAATTATTTGTTTAATTACCCAAACTCTGTATTCTCTTAACATAAGTAGAATTACTCCTAATATGAGAATGGATATCGCTAAGAGTGAGTGGAATACTAAGGAGCTAGCTAAGAGTAGTAAACTTGCTATCACTAATAGCCATGGATTTATTAGGTGTAGGAAAATTTCTAATGCAAGTACTTTTCTATATGAGCTATTAGTTTTAGATCTTGTATTTGCTATTTTGGTGAAGTGTTGGATTAGGTGTTGTGCTCTTCTAATTCTCCATAGTGGATAATTCTTCTTGGGAATTAGTTCTTTTACTTCTAGGTTTTCGGGTATTATTGCTCTGTGCTCTGTTAGTGCTATTTTTGCTGCTGTATGAGAGTCATCTGCTCCTATGTTTGTTGGGAATCCTCCTATTTTCTGGAGTAATGTTTTTTTGTATGCTGCTAGTTCTCCGTGGAATATTGGTGTTGAATATGCTTTTGATTCTGCTATTCTTAGGGTGTTGTAGTATTTTCTGTAGGTTTCTTCTGTTGTGTGTGGTGTTGCTGGTTTTTTGATGCATGATACTGCTCCTATTGTTGGGTCTGATAGCCATTTTACTGCTTCCTGTAGTGCGTTTTTTGGCCACCAGCAGTCTACATCGGTTATTACTACTATTTCTCCTGTTGCGTGTTGTAGTGCGTGGTTTAGTGCATGTGCTTTTCCTTTTCTTTCTGGTTCTTGTATTAGTTTTATGTTTATGTTTGGATGTTGTTCTATCCATTTTTTAACTATTTCTGGTGTTCTGTCTGTTGATGCTGAGTCTATTACTATTATTTCTGTTAGGTTTTTTGGATATGTTTGTTCTGCTAGGTTGTCTAGTTTTTTCCATATTAGTTTTGCTTCGTTATAGGTTGGTACTATTATTGTTACTTTTGGCTTGTAGTTCGGGTTTATTTTTATGTTCCATGGTTTGTTCAAGTATTTGTTCTTTAAGTAGAAGTAATATGTTAGCGGTATTCCGAAATGTATTAGTGCTAAAATTAATGCTACAATATCTAGTACTGTATATAGCCTCATGGGATTTTAGTAAAGTTATTCGAATTTATGTCGTGTTTTAGAAGTTTAGACAATGTTTTTCTTAGCTCTTTTCTGAATTCGTGGATTATGTTTTCATTTATTTTTTTCTTGCCATAAACGAACGCCTCATATTCGTTAATGAAGTTTAGTGTTAGCTCTTTGTTGAGAGAGAATTCTTTGGCTATTTTCATTATTAATTCGCGGGATGTTAATCCTTTAAGCTCTGCATAGCGGGCGTAGGTGTTTAGGTATTTAGCGAATTCTTTTATAAAATCTTCGGCTTTAGTTGTTTTTAAGCATTGTTCTAATATTTGACTTAGTTTCTCCGTTAACATCGTTTTCTCTTTGATCGGCTGCTTTGCTGTTCTGGTTTTCATATCTCTAGTTTCGCTAATTGCGGGTTTCGTTGGCATTATTTGATGTTTTCTTTCTCTTGTGAAGACTAGGTGCTTATAATATTTCTTGATAAGTGGCTTAACGGAACGATTAGTGATGGTGGCAACTATTGTGAGAAACATGGTGGTTGAGAATATTAAAAAGACTATGCTTAACGTTAGCAAAACATAACCTACGTATATTGACCATGTTGGAATAGCTGATTTCGGCCATAACCCCCATCCTGAACTGAAATACTGTTTATTAAATAAAGTGATATAAGAGTCCAAAGTAATTATGTTAATGAATATGAAGCCTAGTGTTGCTAGCACCCCTATGCGTTTTGAAATATGATATATGTAGTTAAGAGCCGCTGCTATGAGTAGAGCTTGGTACAATGTGTGTCTAGCATAGTTTCTACCATACTCGAATGTGAGTCCTGTAAGTAGTAAATTGATAATAACGTATAATGTTATGAGAAATAAATATAGTAGTAGTTTATCGTTGCT
>Ga0190313_1000465_pt1 | contig 24320 bp, 25 predicted proteins | sample 4870071011_MG_FD_169989 | JGI IMG/M metagenome (GOLD analysis project Ga0190313, IMG submission 169989) | Hydrothermal vent sediment bacterial communities from Southern Trench, Guaymas Basin, Mexico - 4870-07-10-11_MG | ecosystem: Environmental > Aquatic > Marine > Hydrothermal vents > Sediment ... | reverse complement strand
CCCTACCGCAGAGCGGATTGGGGTTATGGTTTAAAGGCCACCCATTGGAGTTTTCAACCGCTTGAAAGCGGTTTTGAAAGGACGCCTTACGGCGTCATCCCTCCCAACGGGAGGGACACGATAAACCCTTTGGAGAGGGTATCTGACGGTGGCCTCTTCGAGGCCCTATTACGCTGGCAAGACTTAAAGGGGTTTCGGTGATTCAATACTCGTTGGATGATTTACTGTATCCCCGCCCCAAGGCTTTCAAAAGAAAAAAGTAACGATAAGCAGAACTTGGAATGATGGTGGAAAACATGATTGGCACAAAACCGTAGAACGCAAGGTTAGTAACGGCTTGGAAAACAAAACACCCAAGCAAAATATCCGACTTCCATCTCATATCAAAATTAAGAGTGGAGTGTTATATCTGTTTTTCGGCTTCGTCTAAAATCTTACTCAGCCCATCCAAATCAGTCTTATCAAACTCCTCCTTGAATTTCAAACCAAGCTCAGCTATCTCTTCTCTTGTGATGATTTCTTTTCCTCCCCCTATTCCCGGACAGCTTTCATCATAATACAGCCAGAGTTTTTCTCCTTTGTATTCAAAAGGTTCCTCATTCTCAATGCCCAAAGGTTTGTGAGAGACCATAAACGGGTAAATCTGACAGACTAATGGATTGTAGTCATGGATTTTGCATTTGCCCGTCTCTGGGTCATGAAAGACGCAGCCCAAATCCCACTCCCTGTAAGCCAAGACAAACCTAATTTTTCCATTTTCAGCCGTGAAGAGAATGAAGTCTTGAGGGTCATGACCATGCTCGATTATCCTTTTGATGTCGTAAAGTGTGAGGTAGATAAACCTCCCACGGCAGCAATCTATACAGAATTTGCATTCAAATTTAACGTCATCTTTGAGAGGTTTGGGTCTAAAGCGCATTTTTAACCCTTATGAAATCTGTTCCCAAAACTTTTAAATCTCTCGGAATGGAAAAATGAACATATGAAGGCACGTTTTATCATCGTGATAGCCCTAACAGTTCTTATAGTTATGTGTATCAGCCCCCATAGAACAGATCTTAGAGAGTTCCAATTCTCAAAGACTACAAATGCTAAACGTCTTTTTGAAGCGAAGTGGGAAAACAACACCGCTAACGGAAGCATATCCCTCAATATAACTTTTGATGGATGGAATGTCACAATTAAAGGAACTCAAGAGATTGAGCTTTCCTTAAGCTCTCCCTCCGTAATACCCTTTCTCTTTGAGAATTTATCCATTTTAAGGTTGGATATCGAGAAAATAGAGGTCTGTGGTGCAAAAGTGAGTGTAAAAGGATTCCATGATGGAGAACACGGACTTTTGTTACTCAACGTGACTCCTACCAAAAGCACACAAAAGATTAGGCTTTTCTATACTTCGCATTATCAGCCTTTGCTCGATATCAACATGCGAGACCCTATTGAATGGCAGATGAAATCAACTAAGGATTATTTTTACATTCCACCAGAGGCTTACATGCTTCCCTCCAAGCTGAGAGGAAATTTTACGATTAGAGTTTCTCATTATCCAACAAATTACACTCTTGCAGGTATTTTGAAACTCCCAAATGGTAAATACAAACCGCTCCTTCCGGAAGAGGATACGTTCCACACAGACGGCAGAAGATTCTACATCTTGCTCGGAAGATGGGACGTTTATGAGAAGACAATAAAGATCAATGACAGAAACATAAAAGTCATAGCCCTTACTGATGAAGGGGATGTAACGGATGAACTCTCAAAAATTCTGAAGGTTTACTCCACCCACCTCATTTCATATCCTTACGATGAGCTGATCTACATAAGGTTCAAGGGGCATAGGAGTGAGTATGAAGGGTATGGTCTACATGGAGGAGCATTGGGGACACAATTCAAAAGTGTTATTCCTCATGAGATTGCCCATAACTGGTTTGCGATGTATGCTGACCTTGGAATTCTAAACGAACCTTTTGCCACATATGTATCAATTTCTACATATAACCTAACACCTGAGAACCTAGATAAATGGGAAGCACTCTGTTTTAGCTCAAAAAAGAGAATACCAATAGTGGAGATAAAAGATATCCAAGCATTTCGGATGATAGAGATAACCTCAAATCTTTATTATCGTGGTGCTTTCATCCTCCGCTCCCTTCAGTTTGTTGTAGGAAACAAGATGTTTTTCAAAGGACTCAGGGAGCTCCTTGAGGTCTGTCACGTTAGAGATTGCACTCAAACTGAAGAAACACTAAACCTGATAAAAGGTATCTACGAGAACCTGAGCAATACAGATTTAGAGTGGTTCTTCAAAGAGTGGTTTTACACGGCAGATTACCCAAACTTCACGGTCTCCAGCTTGGAAGTCATTCAAAACGGATTGATACTCAACATAACCGAGAAAAACGGTTTTGCAATGCCGCTTGAAGTAAAAATTGTAACTCCCACCGAGAGCCTCACGAAGAGGATTTTCATAAACGGTTCTGCTATTTTGCAAGTTAAACTAAAAGAAAGACCACTCAAGGTAATCATCGACCCAAATGACTGGATTGCCAATGTTGATGGTTCCTCGTATAGAATAAACTGGGAAAAGCAAAAATTTGAGAAGATCGAGAAGGAAGAGATAGAGATAGATGGCGTTAAGATAGTAGTGAACTGACTCAGGTATTCAAATGCGCATCAAACTTTTTGCTCTTTCCAAAGTCAGCATAGCTTTTATCTAAGCGTTTGCTCACGTAGGGACCGTCTTTTCTATAACCGAACTTTCTGTAATATTCCCTAACTCCAACGCCGCTGATGACAAGCATCTTCTTGACATCAAACTCTTCCTTTGCTATTCTCTCTGCCTCTGCCAAAAGCTCTCTTCCATATCCTCTGTGCTGCCACTCGTATTTAGGTTTGCCCCCAATCGGAACAAGAGGTCCGTAAACGTGAAGCTCCCTAACAATTGCGGAGGGACAGCAGTTAATCTCTTTGCGATGGGCTTTTTCGCTCGGAATCCTCAACCTAAGGAATCCAATTAGAATGTCATTCTTAACATCTTCAAAACTAAGAAAGATTTCATGACCTTCACTTGCTTCATAATCCTCTCTCAAAAGCTTTATGTGCTCAACTTCTGGCTGAATTCCAAATTTCTGCATTACATGACCAACCTCTCTGAATCTAATCTCTCTTGGCCTTATGCCTCTCTTGATGAGCTCGTTGAAGACGAGCTGTCCTAAGTTGGAGTGCTTAACCCCAGCAGCAATTAGAGGAACGGGAATGTCTCTCTGAATCCTCATAACGCGAACCCACTTTGGAATTATCTTGTAAACCTCCACTAAGAGCTCAACTGCTTCTTCAGTAGTGTATGGCCTATATTTGCCTTCTTTGTACCACTTGTACAGGATTGTATCCTTAGTTACAAGCGTCGGATAAATCTTCAACATATCTGGTTTAAAGCGAGAATCTTCAAAGATTATCTGAAAGGCCTTTAAATCCCTCTCAAAGTTGCTTCCCGGCAAACCGGGCATCATATGGTAGTTTATTTTAAGTCCAGCATCCTTCAAAAGCTGAGTCGCTCTAATAACGTCTTCAACGGTATGTCCTCTCCTAACTCTCGCATATATGAAGTTGAAAACAGTTTGAACACCAAGCTCCACTCTTGTAGTACCAAAGGCAAGCATTCTGTCGATGTGTCTCTCAAAAGACCAGTCAGGGCGAGTTTCAATAGTCAAGCCGACCATTCTGACCTTTGCCTTCTCATTCTTTTTCTGCTCGTCTTCGAGGTAGTAGTATTTTTTCTTATGGGTTCTCTCCCAAGCGGCTTTAAACTTCGGATCTTCATCAAATACCGAGTAGTCTTTTTTAACTAAAACCCTAATCAGCTTTTCCTCAAGGTTCTCTACGTCCTTAAAGTAAGGAAAGTCGTTCATTGCCTTAAATGCATTTTTTATGAACCATTCTTGATAATCCAAGTCCATTGCTGGAAATGTTCCGCCTTGAATAATCACTTCAACCTTGTCAATGTCATGCCCTATGTCATAGAGCTGCTTTAAACGACGGAGCATGATTATGTAAGGGTGATAAGCACTTTGAATTGCTCTCAAAGCTGACGGTTCTTTTCCAGTGTAGCTCTGCGGCGAACCTTCACTAGGACCTCCAGGACAATAAATGCATCTACCGTGAGGACATGGAAAAGGCTTTGTCATCATTGCAACAACTGCAACACCGCTTATTGTCCTCGTAGGCTTCTTCTTAAGGAAGTCTTTGAACTTCTCCCTATCCTCTTTACTCATAACTCTCAAAATGTCAGCGTTACCAGGAAGCTTACTCAAATGATATTTTCTCGCAACTCTAACCTTAACTTTGTTTAATTCCTCTCTACTTTTAATCTCACCCGAAATTATCATCTGAGCGATTTCCTCGCAAGCTTTTCTGTAAGCATCCATCTCTCACCCCTCGGTTTAAGAAAAGCAGGTTAGCTTAAAAAGGTTGTCAGTTTATATTCACTTTGGTGAATAAGAATGGCGAGCAGAGACGAGATTGTAAGCTTCCTCGATGAGTATTTGAACATAAAAGCCTTCCCGGACAAATCGAAAAACGGTCTCCAAGTTGAAGGGAAGAGCGAAGTTAACACAATAGCCTTCGCCGTTGATGCATGCTTAGATACTTTTGTAAAGGCAAAGGCATTCAAGGCTGACATGATAATTGTCCATCACGGCATAGTCTGGGGAGGAGTTGATTATATAACGGGACTCATTCAAAAGAGGCTCAAGTTCCTCCTCGAGAACGACATAAACCTATACGTTGCCCATGTCCCCTTAGATGCCCATCCAGAAGTTGGAAACAATGCACAGCTTTTAAAGCTCCTCGATTTAGAGCCTAAAGAACCCTTCGGAGACTATGGGGGAGTTACAATCGGGTTTATCGGCGAATTTGAAGAGCCAAAGCCTCTGCCGCTGATAGCCCAAATTTTGGTGGAAAAGCTGAAAATTGACTATGTGAAGAGCTATGAGTTCGGAAGGCAGGAAATCAAAAGGGTAGGAGTCATAAGCGGAGCCGGAGGATTTGCAATTGAAGAAGCTGTAAAGAAAAACGTTGATCTCTTCATAACGGGCGAGTTCACCCATGGAAACTACAGAACGGCTGAAGACTTAAGGCTGAGCGTTTTAGTTGCGGGACATTATGCAACAGAGACAGTGGGACTTAAAGCACTAATGCCCCTCTCGAGAGAAAAGTTTGAAGTTAAGACGATTTTCATTGACAATCCTACTGGTCTTTGACTTTTAAGCTTTCTTTTAATACCGAAAGAAAGCCGTCAGGCTTAACAAGAACCAATTCTACTCTTAGCTCTTCTTTTACGTATTCTTCAACCCAGCTTCTACTTAAAGGGTCATTGTTGAAGGGGTAAACTATCACAAGCCTATTGAATCCAGCTCTTTTAGCTTTCACAGCATTGTATAAGATGCGTTGTTTTATCCACTTGTAGGAGTTCTCAAACTCAATTGCAAGGACTTTTTCATCACCCTTGAAAATTATCAAGTCAATTCTGCTCCCATCTTCAGTACGAAACTCCCTGATTGCTCTGAACCCATGGAGATCGCAGAGTTCTTCAGCTTCTTTTAGAAGATATTTAATCCTGATTTCCAAAACCTCCACGAATAAAGATAAATCAAGAAGAGAGCCTCTTCTTAAGCTCCTCCAAAGCTTCTCTTGCCTTTCTTACATCCTTTATCTTTCCTTGGGCTAAGTCCTTCTTTCCTCCACCGCCGCCGCCAGCAATTGAAGTTATTATTCTTATAAGCTCGCCAGCCTTAAATGGAACTTCATCTCCAACTGCAACGACAACAGCGTTCGTGTCTTCGCTTATGAGTGCAATCACTCTGTTGGGCTTCTTTAACTTGAGCGCTGCTTCTCTTAAGTGGTCTAAGTCCCCCTCAACGACTTCTCCGATGAACTCGATTTCGCCAATCCTCTCGACTTTGTTCTCAAGCTCGTAAACGAGAAGCTTAGCCAATTCTTTCTTGAGCTTTTCAACTTCCTTCCTTGCCTGCTTCCACTCCTCGAAGAACTTCTCAGCTGTCTCTGGCAACTTTTCTGGTGGAACCCTGAAGACTTCACTTGTCTTCCTTATTATATCTCTTTCCTTCTGCCACTCCTTTATCGCAGCTTCACCGCAGGCGAAGATAATCCTTTCAACCCCATCTTGGATTCTCTCAGTTCTAAGTATCTTTATTGGACCGACTAAGCCAGTACTTGGCAAGTGAGTTCCACCACATGCCTGAACGTCCCAGTCCTCAATCTTGAGAACTCTGATGATTCTTCCCGGCACAACTCCACCTTGGTAAAGTCTAAAGCCATATTTCTGCTCCGCTTCTGTTCTCGGTAACCACTCCCAAGTGACTTTTCTGTCCTCCATGACAACTTGATTGGCCAGTCTTTCAATTTCCTTCAGCTCCTCTTCACTAATGCGCTTGTAGTGAGAAATATCCAATCTCGCCCAATCTGTGCTCAGCTGTGAACCGGCTTGCCAGACGTGTTTACCGAGAACTCTCACCAAAGCGCCCATCAAAACGTGAGTTCCAGTATGGTGTCTCATGTGCTGAATTCTCCTATCCCAGTCGATTTTTCCGTGAACCCTCATTCCCTCTTTAAACTTCTCTGGCTCCTTAACTCTGTGGAGGATTACCTTTCCAACCTTCTGAACCGCTAAGACTTCAATACCGTTAAGCTCACCAGTGTCGTACGGCTGTCCACCACCTTCTGGATAGAATGCCGTTTTATCAAGAACGACCCAATCATCAATGACCCTGAGAACTTTAGCGTCGAACTCCTTCATGAACGGGTCCTCATAGTAGAGCGTTCTCGTGTCTGGCAAATCTCTCACAAGTTCAAAATCAACGATTTGCTCCTCTTTTTCCTCTTTTGCCGTCTTTTCTGCTTCCTTTGCTACTAAGCTATAGAAGTTGTCGGGTATGTGAACCTTGACTCCTTCTTTCTCTGCTATCTCCTTAACAATCTCAGGCGTTAAGCCATGGCTTTCATAGAACAGTATAAGCTTCTCCAGTGGTATTTCGTTTCTACCTTCTTTCCTGAGCTTCTTAATCTCTCTTTTAACCAAATCGGAGCCTCTCTTAAGGGTTTCTTGATATCTCTTCTCTTCCACATTAATCATGTCCAAAATTACATCTTCCATCTCCTTGAACTCTGGGAATGTCTTGTGGAGGGCTTTTATGTGCATGGCAACAATTTCGCTGAGCGGAACTTGTAAGCCAAGTTCTCTCAAATGTCTAATGCTCTTCCTTATTAGCAGACGAGCAAGGTAACCAGCTTTAACGTTTGAAGGAACAACACCATCGGCCAGCATGAAAGTTAAGGCTTTTGTGTGATCGGCTATTGCATAGATAAGCTCGTAAGGCCTTATCAATCCCTCAAGTTCCTCAACACTTACCCCTACTCTGCTCGCAACTTCTCTTCTCAAAACTTTGAGGTCACCCATGTCCTCGATGTCGAACATTCCAGCCAGTCTTGAGTTCTCCATTAGAATCCTGTCGTCAATTTTCTCAATACCAGCCATTCTCTTGAGGGGTTCGACAACATAACCCAAGACAGCATCGTAAGCCGTTGGAGTGCCTTGACTCATCCAAACCAATCTCTCAAGACCGTAACCTGTATCAACGACCTTAGTATCCATTGGGATGTATCTATCCCCTTTGATGATTACAATCTGGTCATCCGGAGTTCCCGGTGGGGCTAACTTGTACTGCATGAACACAAGCGTAGCAACCTCTAAACCTCTGTAAAGGACTTCAAAAGCTGGCCCAGCGTTTCCTCCACCTGCCCAGGGGTTCTCTTTGAAAGTTATGTCTTCTCCTTTCATACCTAAATCTTTTGTGAAGAACTCAAATGCCAGCTCAACAGTCTCGTCCATCCAGTATATCGGCTTTCCTGGATAATTGAAGGCATGGTGTGCCATCATCTCGAAGATTGTGAAGTGCCTACCAGTTATCCCAACATTATCAATATCCGTGAATCTAATTGATGGCTGGGAAATTGTCAGAGGATTTGCTGGAGGATCAGCTTCCCCACTAATGACCCAAGGTTGAAAATCCATAATGCTTGCACCGACTAAGAGCACATCATCTCTCCATCTGGGCAAAACTGGATATCTTTTAACCCTTCCATGTCCATGCCTCTCAAAGAAGCTTAAGAATGCCTCTCTCATTTCTTCAAGAGTGTATTTCTTTGGGATACCTGGTTTTCCAATAAACTGATATTCATCACACGGAGGGTCTCCACATGTCTCTCTATCTGGGTCTAAGGTCCAGAAGGGTTTTCCGCAGACTTTACAAGTTTTCCTTATCCAACCTTCCTCTTTAAACATCCTCGTTGTCATATCCATTGACATCTTAATCACCTTTACTGCCTTACCTTAAAAACAACAGAAGAGTGGACTTATATTAAGTTTACTAATTCTCATTCTCATTGATTATGATGATTTGAAAATTCATCTGAGCTTGTAACTTAGGTTTTGATTTTCAAATAGCTAAAGCTGGTAATCTTTCCGCTTTAGTCCTCAGCTGGACTTTAAGCTCTAATCCCCCCTCATCCTCAAACTTGATAATTAAGCGTTCTAATCTTTATAACCTCGTCATATAACCCTTAACAACACCGGTCAGACCCGCGAAACTTCATCACTGATTTCAGGGGGCTCCAGACTCATCATTCCTTGTATTTTTGTTTTATGCAATCCTCCTATATATTATTTATTCCGCTTTACAATTGTTCACAAAAACCTTTGTCATTTACATTTATACATAAGCAATGTAAAAAATTACTTGAGGTTAAATTCAACAAAATAGCCAAAATCCTTAAATATTTTGTCGATACTAAAATAGGTTTGTAAAGTACACTAATGCAGGAAACCCTACTACATAGCACAGTGCAATACAGAACTAACAAACTATGGTTGGAGGTGTTTGTATGGGAGCTGTGATGAACTTTATTAATTGGTTGGATGGTATAGTTTGGGGCCCGCCTATAATGATTTTGCTTGTTGGTACTGGGCTGTTCTTGACCATTGTACTGAAAGGAATCCAGATTAGGCGTCTGGGATGGTCCATTAGATACACCTTTGGTAAAGAAGGAAGAGCAAAGACTGGAGAAGGTGACATCAGTCCATTTCAGGCCTTGATGGCAACGATTTCCGGAACAGTTGGTATAGGCAACATAGCAGGTGTGGCAACAGCAATCTACCATGGCGGTCCCGGAGCGCTCTTCTGGATGTGGGTAACAGCTGCTGTAGGTATGGCTACAAGATATTCAGAGGGTCTCTTGGGTGTTGCATTCAGAGGAAAGCTACCAGATGGCACAATGATTGGAGGTTCCTTCAGCGCCTTGGAAAGAGGATTTGCAGAAGTCAAGATTTCACCAACTGGAAGGTATCTGGCATCAATATTTATGCTGATATTTGCAGTGTTTGTAGCATATGATGGTACAAAACTCAGTGGAGGCCTAATGATTGGAGCATACATTATTGCACTGCTCTTCCTAATACTTGCATACTACCTCGCAAGAGGTCACGCAATGGCTTCATTAGGGAAAGTCCTTGCAATACTATTCTCGACATTCGCAGCGATTTCAGCATTTGGAATTGGAAACATGACTCAGTCCAACTCATTAGCTCTGGGTATGAATGTAGCTTTCCACGTTCCATTCTGGGCTACAGGTATTGCCTTTGCAATCCTAACGTTCATAGTCACCATCGGAGGAATCAAGAGAATCGGTGAATTCACAGAGTACCTCGTCCCGTTCATGGCAATAGTCTACTTTATCTTCGCAATTGGGGTATGGATCAAGTTCGCAGGAAAGCTGCCGAGCGCAATAGCACTGATATTCAAGGACGCCTTCACAGGACAGGCTGTTGCTGGTGGTGCTGTAGGAACAGTAATAAGATGGGGAGTGGCAAGAGGTCTGTTCTCCAATGAAGCAGGTCTTGGAACAGCAAGTATGGCACACTCTGCCGCAAAAACCGACAACCCATCAAGACAGGCTCACGTTGCAATGCTTGGCCCGCTCATTGATACACTCATAATCTGTTCTCTGACAGGAATTTCAATTGTTGCCACAGGTGCATGGCAGACGGGCAAAACAAGTACAGCATTGACACAGGAGGCATTTGCAAGGGCATTTGGGCATGCCGGTGAGGTCATGGTCGTTATAGGCGTCATACTGTTCGCATACTCCACCGTCCTCGCATGGAACTACTATGGAAGACAGAACATAATGTATCTGACAAAGTGGATCACAGGAGACCCAGAAAAATTCGCCAATCTCTATCCAAAATTACACCTAGTGTATAACATACTCTGGGTGATATTCATATATATCGGTGCAACAACGGTTCTTGAAAATGTCTGGACATTCTCAGACATGATGAACGGTCTGATGGCAATACCAAACCTGATTGGACTGATTGTGCTCTACACCGTTATCAAGAAATACACCGATGAGTTCATAAAAGAGAATCCTTGACAGTTTGCTTCTTTTTAATCTTTTGTGTTTTTCTGTTTACTTTTAAAAATCTGCGAGGTGGTTTTTAATGAGTTTTAACGAGTTTCCAAAGATAGTTGTTAAGCCTCCGGGACCAAAGGCAAAAGAGCTGATTGAGAGAGAAAAGAAGGTTATCTCTTCTGGTCTTGGAGTCAAGCTTTTTCCCGTTGTACCCGAGAGGGGTTATGGAGCGTTAATAGAGGATGTTGATGGGAATGTTTTCATTGACTTCTTAGCCGGAGCTGCTGCAGCTTCAACAGGCTACGCCCATCCCAAGCTTGTAAAAGAAGTCCAAGAGCAGGTGGCAAAGATTCAGCACTCCATGATAGGCTATACTTACAGCAAAAGAGCCATAGAAGTTGCGGAGATTTTAGCAGAAAAAGCTCCAATTGAAAATCCAAAGATACTCTTTGGCCTGAGCGGGAGCGATGCGATGGATTTGACCATGAAGGTAGCACGCTTTGCCACAAGGAAGCCATGGTTCATAGCATTCATCGGAGCTTATCACGGACAAACTTACGGAGCTACATCAATAGCTGCATTCCAAAGTTCCCAGAAGAGAGGATTCTCACCATTGGTTCCTAACGTCGTGTGGATTCCCTATCCCAATCCATATCGTAACATTTGGGGAATTAATGGGTATGAAGAGCCCGATGAACTAATAAACCGTTTTTTGGATTATCTTGAAAGCTACATTTTAGCCCATGTGGTTCCTCCAGATGAAGTTGCCGCTTTAATAGCGGAGCCAATTCAAGGCGATGCTGGCATAGTTGTCCCACCGGAGAACTTTTTCAAAGAGCTGAAGAAGGTCTTAGATGAGCATAACATTCTCTTGGCAATGGATGAAGTTCAAACGGGCATTGGAAGGACTGGAAAGTGGTTTGCAACAGAGTGGTTCAAAGTAGAGCCAGACTTCATTTCCTTTGGAAAGGGAGTTGCCAGCGGAATGGGGCTGAGCGGAGTTATAGGGAAAGCTGAGCTGATGAACATGACGAGCGGGTCAGCACTGTTAACCCCAGCGGCAAATCCGGTGATTTCAGCAGCAGCCTATGCTACGCTGAAGATAATTGAGGAGGAAAAGATTATTGAAAACGCCCAAAAGGTTGGGGCATTCATAATGAAGCGCTTGAAGGAAATGCAAGAGAGATATGAAGTCATGGGCGACGTTAGAGGAAAAGGACTGATGATTGGCGTTGAAATCGTTAAAGCCGATGGTAAACCAGACCCAGAGCTAACCGGAAAGATATGCTGGAGAGCCTTTGAACTCGGCTTAATTCTGCCGAGCTACGGAATGTTTGGAAATGTCATCAGAATTACACCTCCACTAGTTATAACTGAAGAAATAGCAGAGAAAGGATTAGAGATTATGGAGCAGGCTTTGAAAGATGCATTGGCCGGAAAAGTTACTCACAAAGTTGTTACTTGGCACTGAAGCGATTTCTTTTTAAGCTTTCTTCCTTCTATTTTTAAGGTGAAACCATGAGAAAGACTGCATTGTTGCTGATTTTTATCATTTTCTCAGCTGGGTGTTTGGGAGAACAAAAATATACAAGCATCATAACAGTTACAGAAACTGTTAAAGAAACAGTGACTAAAACCACGACCGAAACTATGAGGGAAACAACAACTGAGACAGTGACAAAAACTATGACCGAGACCTTTACACCTGTAGAAAAACTTGAACAATTTAATTCTACTATAAAAGAGTTGAATCAAACTGTCGTTCGGCTGAATCAAAGCTTAGCTTCTTGCTTCTCAATATTAAGCTCTCAAAACGAGACAATAAAAGACCAAAAAGAGAAGATAAACCAGCTTAAAAGCGCTTATTTATCGTGTTTGCTTCAGAAAAGCGCACAACAAAACTCTGAGTTTAAAGTGCTTTTTGGTAGAGAATATTACTATGAAGTCTTGAAGACGATAGAGGAAGCAAACGAAAGCATATACATAGCTATGTTCCTCATGAAATACGATGCAGGCGATTCCTTTGACTGGGCTAATGACTTAATTAGGGCATTGGTTAGGGCAAAGAAGAGAGGACTCAACATTTATGTTGTTTTAGAAAATTCCGTTGAGATAAACCAAGCTGCTTACAGCTATTTAAGAGCTAATGGCATTGAAGTTCGCTTTGATTCTCCAGACAGAACTCTCCACGCAAAGATTGTTGTCATTGATGGGAAAGTTGCATTCATCGGAAGCCATAACTGGAGCGAGAGCGGCCTTTACTGGAACAATGAAGTCAGTGTTGAAATTAAATCCAAAGAAGTTGCTCAAGAAGTGATAAGCTACATAACGAGTATCCAATAGCCTTAATCTTTCATTTAAATTTTCAGGTGAAAAGCATGAAGCTTAAAGAATTCTTTGCAGAATGGAGAAGGAGATGACCATTCATAAGGAGCATCGAAAAATGGCGCTTTGAAAGGAAGAAAAATAAGTTTGAAATTAAAAGGAAGAACAGCTAAAGTTATGAACACTATGGCAAACTTAACACCCACGAACAAGGGAGTTATTAGAAAAAGAACGGCGTTTTTAAGCTGGGCATTCAGAAGGTAGTAAAATTCAATTCCAAGAGACAGCGAAAGCAACAACAAAAACATTCCGTAAGTTATCATCTTTTTAACACCATAGAGATGCAGACCAAAGACGAGAAAAGCTGAGAAGAAGATTGGGTTAATCGGGTTTGGTGGGTAAAATCCAGGATATAGTAGGGTTGCTATCATCCCAATCAGCCCAACGAAGACATAGAGAGGAGTAAGGATTTCTCTGTTCATTTCAATCCCACTGTGATTCAGGATTTTTGAATTTTATATACGTATGGAGAGTCTAATTCAATTTCTCCAGGTTCTGAAAAGTCTGGATTATCAATATTAATCCCATAACCAAATCCCAATTCTGGATATAACTCATCAATTTCTTCTATCAGCCCAATCACCCTACTCTTCTCAATAACATCGTAAGTCACATAAATAGGGTCTTTTCTTAATAGTATCTCTTGTGCTGAGATTATTTCTTTGTTTTTATCTACTATCAACGCATAAGCGTATTTGTATTCCTTTTGTTCTAATGCTCCGATAAGTATGACAGTAAATTTTTCTGGACCAATATTAGAAATTACTAAAGTAGGAAGTTGAGAGGGCTTTCTTGTTGGAACTTTCTTCTTAGTGAGCATAAAACTCACCTCATATTAAAATTCAAAGAACGCAAATATTAAATGTTTTTGGGTAGTATTTCTTAATACTCAAAGAAGTGTGAACATCTGTTGGAGGTGAAGCCTATGAATACCTCTGAGTTTAGTCTTATAGATATTGGGATTGGGAGAATAACCCAGCTGTGGCATACATTACCTCCAAAAGCTTTAATGACTTTTCTTAAAACTTCCTCATATCATGGACAGCCAGTTATTGATAGGCACATGCATGAAGCCAACATAAAGTTCTCTATGCTTCTTGCTCTTTGGGAACAAGGAATTAATGCAATTCCTGAAGTTCCAGTAAAAACTCAAAATACTACCAAAGTTGTTGATATTGCGTTTATACATAATGAGGATTTAGTTTTTATTGAGACAAAATCAAAACTTTTCAAAACATTTGATCAACTATTTACCTATCTACTTGTTGGCGACTTTATAATTGAAGTTGCTCCAAGAACCTATGAAAATTTAGATATTGCTGATAGATTTGAAACCGAGATCTCAAATGCTCAAAAAAGCTTCTATTTTTACTTTTCACATTATTTAGGGAATATATTAGAAGACAGGAAAATTATAAAACTCTCAGTAATTGCATCCAAATATGTAGGTCGTTATCTCGGAAGTGTTGAAAGTGGAGAAATTATTGAACTTAGCAAAGCTCTAAAGAATCCATGTACGGATTCAAAGCAAGTCAAAAAGCTTCTGAACCAGCCAATTTCAAAAATAAGCAGTAATACCTTACATGATTATGTAAGAGGAATAGTCGCATTAGACTTTCTTCAAAATAATTTCAATATTGCTTTTGAGTTTCCACCAAAAAGCGTTGAAGAAAGCTACTTAAGCCTATCAGCCCAGTATAGCCACCCATTTGCTCGTTCTGACAAAATTTATCTTCCAAAAAATATAAGGAAGATTCGCAGAATTGACATAGTTGCTTGGAGAGATAATGAAATAATTGGAATTGAAGTTAAAACACATATTGGCATTCTCAGAACCAATGAAGAGAAAATAATAGAACAGCTCATTAATTATCAGAAGGCGTATGAAATTGACAAATTATACCTTGCAGTTCCTGATATTTCCCCATCAGCCCTAAATAAAGCAAGGAAAATATGTTCAAAGCTTGGAATCGAACTTCTAACAGTCCACATTAAAGAAAGGGCTGGATCCAAACAAATGAATCTTGACCAATTTATTTCTTGATGGCTAGAAATAAAAATTAGAAGAAAGGTTTAAAGTCAGATAGTCAGTCCTCTCATCACCACTCAGCAACGGGTTTACTCATCACCCAAGCATTTCCTTAACTTCCTCAACTATCTTTTCAATTGCAACGCTCTTCTGTTCTCCAGTTGCCATATCCCTAATCGTGGCTTTTCCTTCAGCCAAATCCCTCTTTCCAAGTATCACAACAACGGGTATTTCATGCTTATCAGCATACTCCAAAGCTTTCCTGAGTTTTCTACCCTGCAAGTCATACTCCGCCTTTATTCCAGCTTTCCTAAGGGCTTGGGTTATCTCTATCGCCTTAGTCCTGACTTCAGACTCCTTTCCAATGTAGACCACAAAAACATCTGGACTTAATCTAAAGCTGGGCAAAAGTCCTTTACTTTCTAAGATTGGGATTAACCTTTCAATTCCAATAGCGAAGCCTGTGGCTGGTGTTGGCTTTCCACCGAAGACCTCTACTAAGTTGTCATACCTACCGCCGCCCCCGATGGAACCTATGCCGAGATCGTTGGGAGCTATTGCCTCAAACACAATGCTCGTGTAGTAGTCAAAGCCTCTCGCGATTCCAAAGTCGATTAAAGCGTAATCATAAACGCCATAAGCCTTCAAAAGCTCAAATAATTCCTCAATTTTTTTCAGCTCTTCTTTAGCCTTATCACTCTTGAAAAGCTCATAAGCCTTTGGCAAAATCTCGTCAGGCTTTCCTTTAAGCCCAATCAAAAAGAGAACCTTTTCAACGGCATCATCGCTCAGTCCAAAGTCCTTGAGTGAAGCGATAAAATCTTCTCTGCTCATCTTGTCCTTCTTATCAATCAATCTCATCAATCCAACATCATCTTCAACGCCTAACATTTTAGCAAACTCATCTAAGAGAACTCTGTCACCTATATTAACTGTAAAGTCTTTGAGACCCGTTGCAAGATAGCTCTCAATCATTAGGGCTATTACCTCAGCATCAGCCTCGATGTTCGCTGAACCTATCAGCTCAACACCAGCTTGCCAGAACTCCCTCAAGCGGCCGCTCTGTGGCTCCTCGTAACGGAACATGTTTGTTATGTAGTACCACTTCACGGGTTTTGGAGCGTTCTGGAACTTGTTCACAAAGAGCCTTGCGACGCTTGATGTCAAATCTGGTCTCAGAGAGATGTCTCTCCCACCCTTATCCTTAAAAGCATAAAGCTGCTTTACTACTTCCTCACCGCTCCTAAGCTGAAAGAGCTTGGTGTACTCAAAGGTTGGCGTGAGGACTTCTTTAAAGCCATAAACCTCAAAGACCTCTCTTATTCTCTCAAACACCCATCTCCTTTTAGTCATGTCCTCTGGAAGCAAATCTCTCGTTCCTTTTACCCTCTCAATTCTCTCCTTTACCATTTTACCACCTTCCTGCCATTAAGAATGCAAAAAACCTTAAAAGTTATTTGCTTCAGGCAGATGAGCTTTGGAGCAGTCTAAGGAAAATTCCACCAACACCTTCAACCATCATTTGTGCACCAATTGCCATCGTGAAGAGACCAATTATCCTAATAAAGACACCTAAAGTCGTTTTCTTAATGTTCTCAATCATGTAGAGCGTTACAAACATCAGCAGAGCAGTTAGCAGAATCGCTATCAAGATAGCTGAGGCGGAGACCTTTATCCCATACTCCGCTGTCAGGGTGATTGCAGTTGTTATTGCAGCAAGCCCTGCTATAAGGGGAGTCGCAACCGGAACGGCGGCTAAGGCTAAGATGTTCTTCTCCTTCTTGAGCGTCACCATGCCGCCTACCCAAACTGTTCCTCTTTTTGTGAGTTTTCGTGAGTCTTCAGGGAATTAACGCCCCACCATCCGATAACGAACGCCGATGCGGTGTGAATATCCAATCCCAGTCCTTGAGCCAGTTCCTTCCCCAATTTCGAAGACCCGGACGGGTTAACCAGATACACGTCGAATCCTCTCTTCAATGCCATAACAACCCCGTGTTCAAGGAGCTCTCTCTTGGCGAAATTCGACGCCTTCCGATTTCCCCTCTTTGAATTTGTAATCTTCCCGTTTTTCCTTTTAATCCAGCTCAAATCCTCGAAAAACACGACCCTCACGCCGTGGTGGTAGGCATAATCCAGTAGGCGGGCGATGGCCATCAACCTCAAACCCCTCGCCTTCTCCTTTGGGAACCCCGGAGAATTGACTTCGGAGAAGTGTTCGATCTTGACGTCCCTGATAATACCGTTACCGTCGAGAATGACCATATTCACCCTGTCGGAGTTCAGGTCGAAACCGGCATACAGCCCACCCTTGGTGGTCTTTCCGAGACGTTTCAGATAAATCTCAAAGGGCACTTGGATGTGCAGGTAAACTTTTCCATTCCGCAGAACAACTTGGGCACCGTATTTGAACTTTTGAGCGTCGAAGATAACTGGAAGGAACTTCTCTGCAGTTCTTAACTTAAATTTCAACCACTCCCTATTTGAGCGTATTCTGACGCTTAACCCTTCAATCCTCACGTTCCTATTCCCATTTTCGTTCTCCTTTGGTTTGCTGATGAGGAATTTTGACTTCAAGTGAATGTGCCTTGGATTCCCACCGTTTTGCCTTGCTCCTTTTAACAGCATTTTCGCATAATCCCACGCACTATCAGAATACCACCAGTTGTTTAGAACCAGTCGGGAAACTTCCCTTACGCCCTCAATCTTCCTAACGCCCTTGAGTTGAAGCCTTATCGCCAGTTTGGTGGCTTTTTTGAACCTCTCAGTCAAAAGGGCAAGTTTCAAGTAATCCTCCTGTGTTTCCGGTTCGAGCCTTGTTTTAATGGTGATGTAATTCACTTCCGCTCTTCGGATTTTTCGTGTTTTTCGAGCCATAATTCAATTGCCTCCGTTATGGCTTTTCCGAGGGCTCCTTTTTTGACACCGTAAACGTCGAGGATTTTCTTTCTGAATTTGACTTCCAAATCATCAGGGATTTTTACAGTTATGACTCCCATTGTATTCACCAAAATACTTAAATACTTGTTTACTTAAATAGTTTTTGGTTGTGATGCCAGTCTGGTGAAGTCGGTGAGCTAGGCGAGGTGGAGGGCTGGCTGAACCCTGCGGGTGTTCGGGCGACCCGTTCCGCCGTAGTGGGCTGAAAGAGAAGGAGAGTGGGCAGGACGGTCTAAGTCTGGGCACCCGCAGAATCCCGGGGGATGAATCTCTACGTGAACTCACGAAAACTCACGTAGGAATGACCCCTATCATGTAGTCTCTTGCGTTTTTTGAAAAATCCCAAGCATTTTTCACAACAATCTTGGCACACTCATCATCAAATGGATAAACTCTTATTCCCAAGACATTAAGAAAAGCATCAACATAGGCTTTACCTTCCTCATAACTACCACGCTTTTTTGAATGATGATAAAGGTATTCTGTATACGCCACTGCACTCAGTATAGGCTCGTGGGGACTTTTCTTAAGCCATTTGAGGAATTCTTTGTCATGAAGAACGTTTGTGTCAAGAACTATCTTCATTTGTTTTCCCCCTGAAAATTTTACTAAGCCCTTCTCTCATCTCTTCAATGGTCTCATCAATGTCCTTTGAAAGCTCAGTCATTTCTTCAAGAAGGTCTTCAAATTTCATAATCACATACCCTTCCTTAGTCCTGACAAAGACAACCTCATCACCAGCCTTTATATTGAGTGCCTCCCTAACCTCCTTGGGAATTGTTACTTGGTATTTCCTTGTAACAGTTACCATTACAATCACCAAAATGTAATACCTAAATGAAATTAATAAGAATATCGCCATCTATTATGTGTTGTGGAGAATAAGGTATGCGATGATGACACCGGCACTGGATGACTGGTGATTAGCGCTCGGTTGGCTGAGCCCTCTCAAAACGGTATATGTCAACCTTTATCCTCTCCAACCTCTTTCGATGAAAGAAGAACTGAGCCGGAATTTCAAAGTCAACTGTTAGTCGGTGTGTTATTATAAAGCCATTATCCCTCACAAAATCCTCAATGAATTTCCTAACTTCGGGCTTTGCCAGATGGATTGAATAGACAACTCTGCTTATTTCAAAAGCTTTGAGGAGAAAAGGTCTGTCTGCTTTTGGATTTTGAGAGCCAAATGGAGGATTCATGATGACGGTATCAACTCGCTTATCAAAAAAGCTCACATCGGACAAAATCAACTCAACACAACTTTCCACACCCAAGGCCTTTACATTTTCCTCTGCTATTCTCAAAGCACTCTCATCTATTTCAACGGCATAGACCTTTTCTGCCCCCAAAAGACAAGCCCCCACACTTAAAACTCCCGTGCCGGCGCCTAAATCAGCTATAACTCTGCCTTCAACGTCATCCAAAGAATATGCCAACCATAAAAGCTCAGCCGCAACATTTCCCGGAGTTCTGTACTGCTCCAGCTCTGCTTTAGGACTTTCAAACCCTTTGAGCCTTGAGAGGAGCATTGCAAGATGCTTCTTCTTCATAGCTAACCCCTCATGTAGCGGAGCAGCTCTTCAAAGCGCATCTCAAACCTGAAGCCCGGAATGTTATACATTGTGCCAATTGTCGTTAAGATGAACATTACAACCACAAGGGCCGCTATAAAACCAAACTCCGCTGTTAAAGCTGATACAATCGCTTCCTTTGAGTTTAAGCCTGTGATGAGCAGCATAATGAAGAGGAAGAAAAAGCCAAGGAAGATATCAATGTAAAGAGAAATAAAAACACCAAATATTGAAATGGTTAGGAGCAGAAGCTTTCTTGGCTTCTTATACGTGAAAACCTCTATGGCAGTCTTCAAGAAGCTGTAGTACATGAAAATTAGTAAAATGTGAAGCATAAAGTCCAATACAAGGCGAAGCATCGTTTCACCTCTTTGGAAGCTTTAAGCTTATTCCAAAAGGTTCATCTTTTTCTCTTTTGCCTCCAAGAATTTCATCAAACTCATACTCTTCTCTCAAGCCGAGCAATAGTTCAACTTCCGGAGGAGTTAATACGGGCTTTCTCCATCTCTCTGCATCGTCTATTGGTACACGAGGGCAGGCAACGACAACGTAGGCATCAAAATCAAAGCCCTCCAAAGCCTCTGGATTTATGTAGTTCATTGCTATCAGCTGTGCTTCTCTTCCGTGCTCTTTTAAAAGCCCCATTATTCTTTTGGCTTCCCCTAAGCGTAGCTGTCCCTTCTTGATGCTTATTATTACACCAAATTTTTTGGCATCATAGGCATTAGCGATCATTCCCCATCTCTTTCTCACAATCCTCTCGACTTCTTTATCCATCCAAGCAAAGTCTCCAGTGTAAGGATTGATAGCTAAAGTTGGCTTTTTTGCAGCTAAAGCAACACCAATTGGATGAAAATAGCCAGCACCAATGAATAAAATCCCATCAACGTCTTCTCCAACCCTTGCCGCTGTAAAGTTGCAGCCCAAAATCTGTCCAGCAAATGAAATCCTATTATCTCCTTTGCCAATGAAAACTTGAAAGCCTTTCCCTTCTAAAAACTGCTTTGCTCTCTCCAAATCCCTTATGTGCTGAACTGTGGTTACAAGAGCAATTTTTCTGCCAAGCTTTTTAATTTCATCAAGGTTTTTCTCAAGGGCTTTCACAACATCAACCTTGGCAAAAGCTGGCACAAATATAGTTGGAACTTCCAAGTTGAGTTGCATGTAAGAATGACCTAAATGAATCAAAACATCGCAACCGAGCATCTTAGCCTCTCTATCAGCTAAATCGCAAGCTCCATAATTTATATCACCACTTATTATTACCTCAATTCCATTCCTCTCTAAAAATTCAACCAAGGCTTGGGCTTCTCCCTTTAACCCTTCTGGAGTCTGAACCAACACTTTTCTTGCATTTAACTCTTTAATTTTTTGGAGTATCTCTTGGAAAGGAATTTCGTGTAAGATATTCACTTTAACCCCTCTGTGGAAAAGCTTTGACCATAAGATTTATATTTCTAATGCTCCCATAATACATCGAAGTCCGAGGTATAGGTGATTAAGATGAGAAAAGTTGCATTAATTTTTATCATAACAATGCTCGCTTTTTATGCTCTTGCCCAACAGCCTTATGATGAAGTTGCAAAAGCAGTCTTCGAAAGCCTAAAAACCGGAGATTACTCAATTCTCGAGCCATATCTTGACGAAAAGATGAAGGAAGCTTTTAATGAAAAAGCCTTCAATGCTTTAAGAGGACAGATGATTTCAAAATACGGCAATCTTGAAAGCTTCGAATTCATCAAAAAAGGAAAAGCAGGAACATTTACCTTAGGATACTATCGTTTTGAATTCGAAAAAGCTGACGTTACACTAAAGCTTGTTTTTAGTCAAACCAACGGTGAATACAAACTTTCCGGACTTTGGATTCAGAAAGTTGTCTGGAGGGAGAGAGGAATTCCCCTTCCATTGGCAGTCGGTTTAACTATTTTGGGTGGAATTTTAGCCCTGTTAACATTTTACACTGCTGGATTCAAAAAAATCAAAGGAGCAGAATTAATTTTAGGCTTCTTTTTGGTTGCAATAACACTTTTCATTCAGCCAATAATTCAGCAAGCTCCATTCTTGGCATTAGAAATTAAATCAAATGCAGATATAATTGCTAAAGGGTTTACCTTTACAGTTATCACAGCCATATGGCTCGGTTTCATTGCTGGATTCTTCCAAGAAGGCCTGAAGTATGCTTTTGTGAGAAATAAAACTCTTAAAGAAGCACTCTTTGTTGGAATTGGATTTGGACTTGGTGAAGCAGTTTTAGTGCCGTTGCTCCAACTGATTCAAAGCTTTACCCTCGGAGGTCTGCCTCCAGTCCAGCTAACACAAGCACTGCTTGGCTCATTTGAAAGATATATCGCAACTCTTTTCCATGGAGGAACTACTATTACGTTGGCATACGCTTATAAAAATGGGTTTGGAAGAAAAGCGTTAGTGGCATTGAGTATTGCCCACGGTGTTATCGATACGTTTGCATCATACTATCAACTCATGAACTCCCAGATAAGCTTAATAATAACCTACGGCACAATCACCGCTATTACCCTCATACTACTGCGGTATGGCATTCCAAAAGCGAAAGTAGAAAAGGAGGAAGAAAAGGTTGTTTGGTGATCCGAAAGAGAAAGCCCTAAAAAAGCTGAGGAGGGAGCTTAGGGCTGGTACTTACTCCTTTATCATCCTATCTCTTCTTGAAAATAAAGGAGATATGCATGGCTACGCAATCAGGAAGGAGTTTGAAAAACTGAGCAATGGTAAAATAGTGCCAAGCGAAGGAACTCTCTATGACCTCCTCAAAAGTTTGGAGAAATACAGGCTCATAGAAGGTTTTTGGGCTGAAGTTGGTGGGAGGGCAAGAAAATATTACCGGATAACCCCTCTCGGAAAGGAAGTTCTTGAAGAGCTTAGGAAAGAGATAAAATCAGTCAGCAGAATGACGAAAAAGCTGACGGGTGATGAATATGGGTGGGATTGAGGTTTTCAACATGATGTTTGAGACGCTCATTGCCTCCCTGATGTTTATATCGGGTTTGCTGACCTATCTTTTTAGAGACAAGCCAAACATGGCAATAGGATTTAGAATTGGATACACATTTGCATCAAAAGAAGCCTGGAAAAGAGTTAATGCCTTCAGCGGCAAAGCTTTCATGGTCTTTGGAGTTCTGCTCTTTATTCTGAGCCTAAAGGTTAACAACATCTTAATCTTCTTCATTGTGATGATCGCTGGGGTTTTATTAATAACCGCCCATGGATACAAAATGGCAAGAGAAATTGTTGAAAAAGAAAGCATCAGAGAACCAGCAGTTGGAGAACCAAAACCTATTGAAGGGATAAACGTTAGGCCATATCTCACAATTCAAATTGGAGCATTGGCTATCAGTTTTCTGTTTTTGATTTTCAGCTGGGATAAACTCCCCGACATAGTTGCAATTCACTTCAACATCGCTGGTGAACCGGATAACTTTGCACAGAAGACCCTCGGGGTGTTTCTATTTCCTTTAGCGGCATCTTTGCTTCCAATTGCTCTCACATATATGGCCAAAGATCCCATGATACTGAGAACAGCTCCAAAAATGAGTAAAAAGGGACTAAAGATATTTGCTGAAATGATGACGATAATTGCAATAATGTTGGCTTGGGCAAATGCATACTTGATTCTTTACAACGCTTACAACTTCCATTCTAACGCCTTGCTATCCGCAACGTTGCTTATCGGTGTTGGATTGCTCCTAATTGAAACTTTCAGACTCCTACTTGCCGTTGGTCTCCCGAATAAATAAACAAGGAGAGAATTAAACGAAATAATACTTGGGCTGCCTATCCTTGAAAATATCGTTGTATTCGTTTATCTTTTTGTTCCTTGCTTCTTCTATGTTTATATCCACAATGCCCACTTCTTCTTTGTCTTCACTTGCTCTGAGCAGAATTTCGGCCTTTGGTGAATTGATTTGGCTCATTCCAATGAACCTAAGCCCCCTCTCTTCCCCGATCCTGTTGGCTGTAATTGAAAAGACCCTGTTTTCTAAGCTTCTAATCGGCATTGCCCTTGGAGCATAAGGCATCACAAGATTCGCTGGATGAGCAACTATGTCAGCACCTTTTAACGCTAAGGTTCTCATGGCTTCTGGGAAGAACCAGTCAAAGCAAATCATTATGCCCACTTTTGCCACTCCAATGTTGAACACATGGAATCCCAAATTTCCCGGTTCAAAGAACACTTTTTCTCTGTAGAATAAATGAATCTTGCGATATTTTCCTATGTAACCCCATCCAATTGGCCCCACGAGAACGGCGGAATTGTAAAGCTTGCCCTTCTCATCTTTTTCCGCAGTCCCTGCCACAATGAACATTTCATGCTCTTTCGCCTGATCTATTAAGAACTGCGTTGTCTCTCCATCGGGTATTTGTTGAGCTATGCTTTCAACTTCTTCCTTACTCTCGAAGTTGTAACCAGTATCAAAAAGCTCAGGGAGAACCACCAATTGAGCATCTTGCTTAGCGGCTTCTTTTAAAAGCTTCTCAGCCTTGCTCAAATTAGCGTTTAAATCTAAAAGCTTAGGCTCCATTTGAATGAATCCTATCCTCATGCTCATCACCAGCAAAGAATTAATAAACATCAAACCTAATAAAATTGGTGGCAAAAATGAGAAAGGTCATTGCCATTTTGATGTTACTTCTCTGTCTCTCCCTTCCCGTGAGTGCCCAAAATGAAGGCAAAATTTTTGCGTGGCTCAGAATTGGGGAGAGTGTGACTATTGACACTTACACTATAAGAGTTGCTGACATCGATAGAAACTTTACAAAAGCCCTGATTCAGATATACAAACACGGCTTGCTTTACAGAATGGGGACAATTTCTTTTAAGGAGGGACTTATGGTAGATGATATCCAAATCTATCTGCAAGACTCTTTTAGAT
>Ga0190313_1000464_pt1 | contig 24354 bp, 29 predicted proteins | sample 4870071011_MG_FD_169989 | JGI IMG/M metagenome (GOLD analysis project Ga0190313, IMG submission 169989) | Hydrothermal vent sediment bacterial communities from Southern Trench, Guaymas Basin, Mexico - 4870-07-10-11_MG | ecosystem: Environmental > Aquatic > Marine > Hydrothermal vents > Sediment ... | reverse complement strand
TGGTTGGTTACCTCTTATCAAGGATTGAGGCTGAGCCTCTCGGTTTACTTGATGGTATAATAACTACTTCTTTGGCTTGGATCATTATTTCTCTTGAAGCCTCTATACCGTTGATGATTAGTCTAAAAATTAGTTTTGTAGATGCTTGGTTTGAGACGGTATCCGGTTTTACTGGTACTGGTTTTACTGTTTTAACTGGACTTGACCATATGAAGCCCTCTATTGTTACATGGAGGAGTATTATGCAATGGAGTGGTGAGCTTGGTGTAGTTGTTTTTGCTATGTTGTTGTTCCCATATTTCTACCGATATGGTGCTAAAGCATATGGTGTTGAGAGACCACTTAAGATAGAAGCAACATTCTATAGAACTGCACAAAGGCTAGTTATGGTTTACATGGTTTTAACGATCGCAGGGATAATATCGTATATCTATACCGGCATGAATTTCTATGAAGCATTCAACCACGTGTTAACCACAGTAGCCACTGGTGGAATGTCGACATATGATGCTGGATACCAAGTTATTTTTGAACGTGCACCCTACACCTATGTCCCTGTATTTATCTTAATGTTTCTAGGTGGTATGAACTTCGTATTACTAGATAAGCTTATACGTGGAGATATAAGAAGCGTTTTGAAAAGCGAAGAATTCCAAACATATACTTACTCAATGGTATTCCTTACAATAATCACTATATTATCATATATATTCGTGGAAGGCCGAGATATCAGTTACGCGATCGTGGCAGGAGCTTTTAATTTAGTCTCTGGAATGACTACGACGGGGTTTAGCATTGGGTCGATATCAAATTTAAAGCCTTTCACAAAATTCATCATTATAGTAGCGATGTTCATAGGTGGTATGACTTTCTCCACAGCCGGTGGTATCAAGGCTTTTCGCCTCCTTATTATTTTCAAGAAACTAAAATATGTGGCTATATCAACTATAACGATAGGGCGTTTCGAGAAAAGAGTTAAAGTTGATGAAAGCATTATAGACGAGTCTGAAGTATCATCTACACTGATGTTTCCACTGGTACATTTAACAGCTATAATGGTTGGCGCTGCATTAATGACTCTATACGGGTATAGTTTTATTGATGCTTTATTCGAGGCTACATCAGCAGCTGGGTGCGTAGGGTTAAGTGCTGGCGTGTTAACACCTACTTCACCATTGGGCGTTAAATTAATCATAATAACCTTAATGCTTCTAGGTAGAATAGAGTATGTGCAATTATTTCTAATCATAGGTTATCTTGGTGGTAGAGGATTGCTAAAGGTTTTGAAATGAATTTATAATGGTTAACCATATATACTATATTCTTGTAAAAGTGGACGTTAAATGATCTTATTGTTCACGTGTATAGGTGCTTATGATGAGGATTCTAATAGTAGGTGGCGGTAAAGTTGCTGAAGAGTTAATAAAACACATTGATCCTAGGAAAAACCAAGTATATATTGTTGAGAAAAACCCAGAACGTAGACAAGAACTTATGAGCAAATACGATGTATTCATAATAGGTAAAGATGCTACTGACGTATCATTATATACCTCTGACGTCAAAATGGATCAAATAGACATGGTGTTAGCATTAACAAATAACGATGAAGTAAACATACTAGTATTAGCTATTGCTAAAATCTATAATGTTCCATATCGTATAGCGAGGGTAAATGATCATAAAATAGCCGAGCTAGTCCGTGAACTAGGGCTTGGTATTCCTATCTCGCAACCAAGTATAACGGCTTCAATGATCAAAAACTATATAACAGCTATTACAAGCTCAGTCGAACTAACGAATATAAACCTTGGTAACAGAAAATATTATATTTACTTACTAACCGTATCAGAAACAGATTTCGCAGCTGGTATAAAGATTGAGGATTTAGAAAGACAAGCTATGGAACGTGGTGTTATATTGAAAATACTACTTGTTTTTAACGGTGAAGAATTCAAACCTCCGGAACCTAGTGAAGAAATAAAACCGGGGTATCAGATCATAGTATTGTCTTCGGCAGTGGATGTTGAGAAAATAGTTAAAGGGTGATTTAATTATTGCCTAATACTACAAGTATAGAATATTGGCTATATACCCTACAACCAGCTCTAATAATTATAGTACTAGTTCTCCTACTTAGATTTATATTAAATAGAATATTATTATCTCTTGCTGAGAGAGGAACACTCACGTTAACCACTAAGGCAACTATTATGAGGTTTATAGATGTAATAGTGTTCTTTATCATAGTAGTTGTTACGTTACAAGTAGTTATAGCTCCTTATCAAGTACTGATTGCGGTATCTATCCTTGTTATTCTAGGTCTATTTCTGTTCTTCTACGAGTTAAGAGAGTTTATGGCATATATTAACCTACAACTACTTAGACATCTCAGAGGTAAAACCTTCGAGATACTTTTACCACAACACTCTAAACCAATATATGGTAGAATAATTAAGATAGACTTATTGAGCTCGACGATCGAGGATATTTATGGTAGGAGGATTCATGTATCGAATACATTGCTTATGAATGCTATATTGAGGGAACATATTCCATCGATAATGTTAAGAATTACTCTTAGAAACATTGGTGAAAACGTAACCAATACTCTAAATAGTTTGATCGATAATATGAAAGAGGTTGACATTAAACTATTTAGAATTGATGAAAGAAAGATCTCGATCGAGAAAATGAGTGGTGATGAATTAGTGTTTAAATTAATCGTTTACCCGACGGTAACCCCAGTTAGGGTTAGTGATATCGTTAATTTAATTAATAGACTGACAAACATTATGCGTACATATAATCCAGTGATCGAGGTATTAGAGCTAACCTAAAACCCTACCACGTAAATCATAAAATGTAGCTTTCTCGATCAAAACATTAGTTCTAACTCCATAGCCTAAATTGTTTATTGAGTTCATTATAATCACTGGTATGTAATTACGCGTCCGACCAACCCATGTATTACTATATTCCGTTATAACCACTGGTAGTTTCGCACCAATGTATCTCATATGGGTCTTAAGACATACTTCTTCGATAACCTTTAATAGGCATAGCATTCTATTCTTTTTAACCTTGCTGGGAACCTGTGGTAAACCAGCCGATAAAGTATTCGGCCTTATACTATATACTGCTGGGTGAATCCTCTCAAACTCAAGTTCTCGTATAATTCTTAGCGTTGCCTCGAAATCCTCCTCATCCTCACCTGGGTGGCCAACAATTATATCAGTAGCTATACTTACCTCATGTATTTTTCTCCGAATCTCTTTAATTAAGGCACGGTACTCGTCTACTGTGTATCTCCTATTCATGATCTTTAACACTTTATCACTACCACTTTGTAAAGGTATGTGGAGAAACCAGTATATCTTATTATTATTCTTCATAATATTCAAGAGTTCATCGAGTATATTGTACATTGTATCCGGGTTCATCATTCCTATTCTAATCATAAAATTTCCCTTGATACTCGCGACTTCTTCTAGTAATTTAGGTAGTATTTGCTTACCATATAGATCTAAACCGTATGTAGCTGTATCTTGACCTGTAAGCTCTACTTCAACAACACCCTTTTCTACGACTTTTTCTACTGTCTTAACTATTAGATCGATTGGATAACTTACGAGTTTTCTTCTAGCATTCTTAACTATACAGAAGCTACAATTACCGAGGCAACCATCTTGTATTGGTATATACGCTATTTGGTGGTCAACATAACTACCAAGTATTGTTCTGTCACGCTCACCCTCTAGTAGATATAGTGGTTGTTTTGATTCAACTACTAACCATATCTTGCTACTATTTTGTGGTGAGACCATGCTCGCATTTGGTGCTAAGAGTTTAACCTTATATGGTTGTGCTTTAGCCATACACCCAGCAATAACTAGTTTCTTCCCATTAGCTTTCGCATAACTATATAGTTCCTTGATACGTTTTACCATTTTAGCTTCCGTATCATAGCGGACAGTACAAGTATTTATTATAATGACATCTGCTTCCTCTATACTATCAACTATGATATGTCCTCGTCCCGTTAATACAGTCTTCATTATATACTCGTCGCCACGATTCAATGCACAGCCATACGTCTCTATATATACTCGCATAATCATCTACCCTATCTACCTCAATAGGGAAATAGTATATAGGGTTTTATAACCCTAATATACATTATCACATAGACTTAGATGATATGGTGAGAAACTATGGCGAAGAAGGTTAGAGAGTATAGTTACGAGGAATTACTTGAGAGAGCGTATTCGAAGTTACCAGCTAAGGCAACTGCAGCGAAATCATTCAAAGTACCAAGGCCCGAAATAATGTTTGTAGGTGGTAAAACTATTATTTTAAACTTTAAAGAGATAGTTGAGGTACTAAATAGAGACTCTAGTATATTACAGAAATACTTCGGGAAAGAACTTGGTGCAGCGGCTTTTATCAATGAATCCGGCCAACTTGTTCTTCAAGGTCGTTTCAATGTTCATATATTGAGTAAATTGCTAGATATTTTTGTACAGAGATACGTTATATGCCCAACATGCGGTAGTAAAGATACTAAGTTGATCAAGAAAGGTAGAGTCTTTGTATTGAAATGTATGGCTTGTGGCGCGGAAACCACATTGGAAGCTTTTTAAGAAAACTCTCTCCAAGTTTATCTACGATTAATAAGTTAACAATTATTTTAGGGTGTTTAAAGCCTAAACAATATTATATTAGGAGGGAGTAGGGCTAGTTATTGGTTAAGAGGTACTGGTAATGAATAGTGGGAAACTAGTATATGTTAAAAGACACCATAGTAATGGAGAGTTAGTCGTAGCTATTTGTGACTACGAATTATTAGGTGAAAAACTAGTTGATGAAAAAAGGAATATAACAGTATATATTGACCCTAACTTCTATAAAGGCGAGTTAATGACGATTGATAAAGCATTACAAATACTGCGTGAGGCCACAATAGCCAATTTGTTTGGTAAAAATATTGTTGAAGCAGCTATTAACGAGGGCTTGATCTTAAGGGAAACAGTTATAGAGATCTCTGGAGTACCGCATGCTCAGTTAATGGTCTTAGAGGCTGAGAAATAATGAGGTATTGTGTTAAGTGTGGTAAAGAAGTAGAACGTGATGAATATATAGAACGCTATAGTATGTGTATTGACTGCTTCCTTAAATACCGCGGAGTATTCGTAGCTAAACCAGTACTATATATCACGATATGTCCACGTTGTGGTTCATGGAGACTATCTGGTGAATGGATGAAACCAGCTCCTCTTAATGAAGTTATACGTAGAGTATTCCTTAACGAACACCATAGATTTGTTGATAGAGACGTAGAAGTCTTAGATTTAGATGTAACTGGGGAACCTATACGTGTATATAAGAATAGGTATCGAGTCGAAGCGGAGTTATTAGTACTTTTTAATAATGTGGTTGAGAGAAAAATACCTACTACTATAGAGTATGTTTTAGAGAAAAAACCATGTCCTAAATGTATAGCTTTTGCTGGTAAATCACATAAGGCTCTTATACAGATTAGAAGTGAAGAAGGGCGCTTAAATAGTAGTGATAAACAAATAATTGAGAAAGTACTTAGTGATCCCGTGATCTCATCGGATATTGTAGAGATAACCGAGAATAAATATGGATTAGACATTAAGTTCTATACATTAAATATTGCTAAAAGAACAGTTAATATACTATCAAGGTTAACAGGAGCTAAAGTCATAGAATCATTTAAACCAACAAAATATGATCCGAGACAAGGTAGTTGGAAAGGAATAGTAACATTATCCGTTAGATTACCATCAATTAAAGTGGGTGATCTAGTAGAGTATAGAGATAGGCCTGCTATCGTAAGGAATATCGATAGTAGCGGTTTAAATATCGAATTCTTAGACGATGGTTCAACCCTAAACATTAACTATCAACAGTATTGGGAAGGTATGCTTAAAAGACCAGGACATTTATTCTATATGAAAAGCTACAGGATCATAGCCCACGATAGTTCAACTCTCTATCTTCTCGATGAAGAAACTGGTGAAATGCGGGAATATCCGAGAAATAAATATACTTCAAATTTCAACGAGGGGGATATAGTATATATAGTCAAGTTTAAGAATAGAGAATATTTGGTTAAGAAGTAAGTGATGTGATAATATGCCTAAGAAGAAAAGAAGAGAACCAGAGGAAGCAAGTAAAGAACCACCACTGCCAGGTGAAGGTACAGTTATATGTGGTGTTATTAGACATTTAGGTGGTGATTTTCTACTAGCTAAATGTTTAGATGGTGTTGATAGAAAGATCAGAATACCCGGTAAAATGAGGAGAAGAGTATGGATCAACGAGGGAGACCTTATTCTCGTCGGTATATGGGATTTCTCCCCAGATAGAGGTGAGGTTATTCATAGGTATAGTAGGGGCGAAGTAGCTAAGCTTCTAGAGAAAAATGTTATACCAAGGGAATTCCTTGATGCTCTAAGTGAGTTGATATGATGAACGAGGATTTCGATTTTTACGTAGATAAACGTGATCTTAAGAGAATAAAAGATAAGGATCTTTTTGAGACTGTTGAAGAAGTTTTTGATACTAAAACTATCATGACATTATACAATCTTATGCGTAAAAAGATTATTTATAGAATGAACGGGGTTATAAGTGCTGGTAAAGAATCGCGTGTATACCTAGCATATGGTTATAAAGGGGAGAAACTAGCGGTTAAGATCTATTTAATAGCTACGGCTGTTTTCAAAAAAGGTATTCTTAAATACATTATAGGTGATCCTAGATTCGAGGGTTTTAGACCAAGTGATACACGTAAACTAATCTATATGTGGACGCGTAAGGAATTCCGTAATATGAAGAGAATGTATGATGCTGGTGTTAAAGTACCACGGCCTATAGCTTTTCTAAATAATGTGCTCGTAATGGAGTTTTTAGGCGAAGACGGTAAACGATACCCTTTACTAATAGAGGTTTACAAGGATCTGGATCTTGAAGAATTAGAGGAGATATATCATAAGGTTTTAGAGGAGCTTGAGAAAATAGTTTGTAAAGCTGGTCTTGTCCACGGTGATTTATCAGAGTATAATATTATGGTTAAACCTGAGCTCGACATAGCAATTATTGATGTAAGCCAAGCGGTTGAGCTTAGTCATCCTAATGCATATGATTTCCTTGTTAGGGATATAGAGAATGTGAATAGGTTCTTTAGGGAAGAAGCAGGTATTGAAAATATAGTTGATAATGAAGAACTACTTAGGAGGCTTAAACCTTGTCTAGAGAAGATAAAGGAAGACTAACTATGGGTGTCACGAAACTATATGAGAGAGTACCACTCGATAGAATAGGTGTTTTAATAGGACATAATGGTAGAGTTAAGGAAGAAATTATGCGTAGAACAAGGACTGTTATAACAATAGATTCAACCACTGGCACAGTTATCATAGAGCCAGCATCACCTAATACGACTGCCCTTGAGTTGATGAAGGCACGCGATGTTGTCCGGGCCATAGCCTATGGCTTTAGCCCTGAACGCGCATTTAGGTTATTTGATGAAGAACAGATCCTAATAGTCACGGATCTAAAACAATATGTTGGTGATAAACCAAATCATCTACAAAGAGTCATTGGTAGAATAATTGGTGAAGGTGGTAAAGCACGGCGTATCCTAGAGGAAATGACCGGGACATACATATCAGTCTATGATACATACGTCGCGATAATAGGTGATTACGAGTCAGCAAATATAGCTAAAAACGCCATAGAATTATTGATCGAGGGCCGTAAACACGGAACAGTATATCGTTACATTGAACGTGAAACATACGCGTTAAAAAGACGTAGAATGAGAGAACTATGGAGAGAAAAACTCTAAACCCCTCGCATGCGGGCCTTATCAACATCTATTTTCAGAAATTATAACCCGGGTTCATTCTTCATCGGGTCTAGGTAATAAAATATTTTCTAACAAGCCTATTAACGCATCGGCTTAAGAGATCGCGAAAACTTAAAACCGTCGTCTATAAAATATTATACTAAGGATGACATATAGTGGGCCCGTAGCTCAGCCAGGCAGAGCGGCGGGCTCCAGATCGCTATGGGTCATATGACCCCTATCAATTGGGGGATGAAATAGATCTGGAGGGAGTGACCCGTAGACTTCCGTATCGAATAAGATCGGAAGCGGGAGGTCGGGGGTTCAAATCCCCCCGGGCCCACTACTCACATTTAGCGAATTAATGTAACGACATATTTAATGAAGTGAATGGTAAAGATTATTATCTAGCATAGTATCTAGTTACTAGTGGAGATTATGGGCCCGTCGTCTAGCCCGGCCTAGGACGCCGCCCTGACGTGCCCTCGGGGGTTCGGAGAGGCGGAGGTCCGGGGTTCAAATCCCCGCGGGCCCACTTATTATCTCTTTTTCCTACACTTGCTTTTCCTAAGCTAATGTTTTATTCTCTTGATCCTTTTTGTTATTTAGAGGTGATGTTTATGGATGGTTTTTCTGATATTATATCGCTTTTGTTCTGGTTCTTGTTATTCTATGCATTTGTTAATCCTTATTTACAGATGAGGGGTTTACGCAATGCTCGTCTTAACTTAATTAGGAAGATGGAGGAGAGATATGGTTGGAGGGTTATAACTCTTATACATAGGCAGGAGAGAGTTAGTTTCTTCGGTATACCAGTGTATCGTTACATAGATATTGATGACTCGGAAGCCGTTATTAGAGCAATAAGGTCTACGCCGCCCGATAGACCAATAGCATTAATACTTCATACACCTGGTGGATTAGTATTGGCAGCTTCTCAGATTGCTATGGCTTTAAAGAGGCATCGTGGCAGGAAAATAGTTATTGTGCCACATTATGCCATGAGTGGTGGAACACTGATAGCATTAGCGGCTGACGAGATATATATGGATCCAGACGCTGTACTTGGGCCCCTTGATCCACAACTCCAGACTTCTATGGGTGTATTACCAGCGCCTAGCCTGATACGCGTTGCTAGGGAGAAGGGTGAGAAGGCGTCTGACCAATTACTCATCTACGCGGATATTGCTGAGAAAGCATTACGTGAAATACAGGATTTGATCATAAGGCTTTTAAGCGATAAATTACCCGTTGAGAAAGCACGCGAGGTAGCAAAGAGGTTGACAGAGGGCTATTATACACACGATTACCCTATAACGGTGGAAGAGGCTAGAAAACTAGGTCTACCAGTAAAAACCGAGGTACCACCAGAGGTTTATCTACTGATGGAGCTTTATCCACAAGCACATCAACAAAGACCGGGTGTAGAATTCATCCCGAGACCCCCATACCCCTATACAACACGTGGTAGAGAGACCAAGTAGTTAAGAATATTTAAAACCCATTCTAGAGATACGATAACATAGACCCCCGCTCCCTGGCGACTGAGCCGGCACGGCTAACGGATGAGCCAGGGGTTCCCGGCCTTCAACCCAATTTTCTCCGATGAAGAATCTACCCCTCACCGATTAGTGAGGGATGCACCGGTTGCTGAGGATATTTTATTAATTCCTACGTCATGATACTATAAGCATAGTAGCGAGTATATATTGTGGTGGGAGCGTAGTTGAAATACCCATTGGACAGAGTTTGTGTGAAGAGTGGTATTTTTTGCCCTAGTTGTCAACGTAAACTAGATACTGGTGAAGTCGATTATTCGGAGATTGAGGTTATAAAGGCTCTTATGGAGCTTGAGGAGAAACATGTAGAGCTTAGAGAGGGCGAGTATATCAAGTCATATATAATTGATAATACAGTTATACTTATTCTAAAAAATAACTGGGATCGTGGGCAATTAAATAAGATTGCACGTGAACTAGGAAATAAACTTGGACGCCGCGTAAAAGTAGCGTTACTAACTGGTGATCAGAGAGTATTGGCGGAGCAATTATTAGCGCCTGCACGAGTACTGGGTGTGAATGTGATCTGGTTACCAGACGGTAGTGAGCAAATATCCATTAGAATAGCATCACGTGATAAGAGAAGATTAGGAAATATAAGTGATTGGGAGAAAATATTTACGAAAATACTTGGTAAACCAACACGTATAATTTTTGATTAAACTCTAATATATTAGATCCTCTTTAAAGATCTCGCGTAAAACTATAGAAGCATAACATCCTTTTCTAAGCGTAAAACTATATAGTACGGAGTTATTTCTTCTCACTATGGTATTATTCATAGGTTTAAACAATCCTCTTCTAAACCAGCATTTAAAATATATGAGTTTAGACTCTGGAATAAGCTCTTGTTCTGCTATATCTCTATAATACTCGTCATAGTATTCCATACAACCAATAGTTGGATACTCATTATCAAGTGCTTCCCAACCCGTTTTTTCAATGATCTTATTTAACAACAGGTTATATAAGTATGAGGTATAGGCATCAATGTATAAGTCTCTAGTCATGCTTCTTACCTTATTAATCGAACTAAATAAATCTCTACTCACTTTAATCATACGCTCATATACCATTCCACCAGTATAGGTTTCAATAACCCTCTTTATCAACGAGTATGTCTCGTCACTAGGGTATATACCGTGGAGAAGCTCATGGATAAACAAGTCTATTCTTTCAAGCACAAGATATTTTCCAAGTAAATGCGTATTTACACGTTTTACACCAAATCTCTGGTATCCATAATATGATGGTAAACCCCTACTTGCTATCTTATCAACGAGGATCCTCAACTTATGATAGATGGTATTATCTTGGGCATTTACTACAATTGTGAATTTATTTCCCACGAGATCATCTACACGTGGTTTCCGTAGAGTATATCCTATGAATTTAAACCTATAATTCTTGCTGATAATGTCTTCGTGCAAAGAATCTGGATCAACTAATTCTCTCTTAATAAAAACATATTGTTTAGTAGTAGCTACCTTATCTTTTAAACCTAGTATAATGAAGTTCTCAACCGGTATATTGAAGTGTTTTTTTACATTATATAATGCATTGAAAGTATCAATATTCCTTTTCTCGAGAATAAATACAATATAATTCCCAGTCTTATCATTAAACCCGAGTCTATTAAAGTCAATTATTTCCTCGACATAGAAATTATCATTATTAACTCTAAATTCTACACCTAATTTCTCGTGAGTTAGGTAATATTTAGCTCCAATACCATAATCTAGTGGGTGTCTATAAGTTATCAAAGTAGTTTAAGCCTCCCAGTAACTTTATCCACAAGATCAGAGGGGGCTGGGCCAATAGCTATAGCTGTTAAAGTACCCGGTGCTAACTCGGTATGGCCAGCATCTCTAACGATAGCCACTGGTAGTCTAAGTAGACGCGCTTTCTCCGCAAGCTCTAACAATTCTTTCTCACCGCCTCCTCTTAAAACAACTTTCTTCTGGCCAGTATCCATCCATTTTCTAAACCACTCTTGCTTATCCCTATACGCCTCGAAAGCCGCTGTTACGGCAGCATGTGCTACTTGAGCCGCTAGCTTCCCTCGGCTCATCTCAATATCAGTTCTCACCACAATAATTTGCTTATATTCCACCATAGTAGTCTACACCGTTTTAAGAGACAGTTTTTTAAACCACTAAATACATGGTCATGTAAAATGATTTAATAAAAATAATAGAGTGGGTAAACGAGAATGGCCAGCGAAACTAAGCAAGCCGCAATGCTAGAGGCTTCTACACCAATGGTATGTAGTAGTTGTCATAGAATAATGGCACCACATGAGCCAGGTGTTGTCTTTCAATGTCCTAACTGTGGTAGAGGAGTTATTAAGAGATGCAATAAATGCAGGAAACTCTCAGTCTCCTATACATGTCCTGTATGCGGGTTTAAAGGTCCTTAAGGTGGATTTAAATGGCTCGTGTACTTGTTATTGTAAAAGTCTTACCTACAGATATAGAGATTAACTTAGAGGATCTAAAGAAGAAGATCGAGGAAAAACTACCAGAGGGTTATGAGGTTAAAGGATACGATATTGAACCAATAGCATTTGGGCTTAAGGCTTTAAGACTCTATATATTTATGCCAGAGAATGTTGAGGGTGGTACTGAGCCTTTAGAGAACATGATCCAGGAAGTTGAAGGCGTTAGTCAAGTAGAGGTTGAAACTGTTCATCGTATTACAGAGTAAAGTTTTTACATAATCGTCTAAACTCTCTACATTAAACTCTCGGTATTTAAGGGGTTATTCTAACTAGTTTATCATAGTAGGTAGTGATTTAAAGAAAATAGTGATAAAATAGAGGATTAGAGGTGTATATTGCTCTATGAGTCCTAGAAGTAGTAAAGCGAAAGGATATGGAGCACGTATTGTTTTAAGAGTTTTAGAAGCTGATCCTAGGGATGTCGGTAAAGGAATAGCACGTGTCGATCCGGATGTTATGGAGCGAGCTGGTTTTGAAAACGGCGATATTATCTTTGTTGAAGGTAAGAGGAAAACTGTTGTTAAAGTAGCTGAGGGCAAACCACAAGATAGAGGACTTGGGATCATAAGGCTTGATCCCACAACTAGGCAAAACGCTGGAGTTAGATTAGGTGATAAGGTATTCGTCGAGAAAACCATGGCAAAAACAGCTTTAACAGTAAAACTTGCTCCATCAAAATATTATGCACCCCCGGATCCCGGTCTTGATCTCTACCTTAAAAATAGGTTGATCAACCGCGTTGTTATGGAGGAAGACGTGGTATTAGTACGTATTACTAATCAAGCTATACCATTCAAAGTCGTTTATACAAGACCTAAGGGTCCTGTTATAATACAGAAAACCACGAGGATACATGTACTGGAGAAACCAGTTGAGACCTATATGATACCACGTGTAACTTATGAGGATATAGGTGGCTTAAAACAGGTTATACAAAAAATCAGAGAATTAGTAGAATTACCCCTTAGATACCCTGAGCTTTTCAAAAAACTAGGTATCGAGCCCCCTAAGGGGATACTACTATATGGGCCACCAGGCTGTGGTAAAACATTATTAGCTAAAGCAGTTGCTAATGAAGCTGATGCTTACTTCATTGCGATCAATGGCCCGGAGATAATGAGTAAATACTATGGTGAATCAGAGCAAAGACTTAGAGAGATATTCGAGCAAGCTAAGAAAAATGCTCCAGCAATAATATTTATTGACGAAATAGACGCGATCGCTCCCAAACGTGACGAGGTAATGGGTGAGGTTGAGAGAAGAGTGGTTGCACAATTGTTAACGCTAATGGATGGTTTAGAGAATCGTGGAGACGTAATAGTGATTGCTGCCACTAATAGGCCAAACGCCGTAGACCCCGCACTACGTAGGCCAGGCCGGTTTGATCGTGAAATCGAAATACCATTGCCTGATAAACAAGGCAGGCTTGAAATACTACAAATACATACACGTGGCGTACCGTTAGCCGACGATGTTGACCTAAACAAGTTAGCCGAGATCACACATGGTTATACGGGAGCCGATCTAGCGGCTCTAGTTAAAGAAGCAGCGTTAAACGCTCTTCGCAGATACCTGCCAGAAATAGATCTTGAGTCAGGCACTATACCTCCGGAGATTTTAGAGAAAATGGAGGTTAAAATGGAGGATTTTCTAGTAGCTTATAGAGAAATAGTACCTAGTGGGTTAAGAGAAATACATGTAGAGATCCCAGAGGTTAAATGGAGTGATATCGGTGGATTAGAAGAAGTAAAACAAGAGCTTAGACAAATTGTCGAATGGCCTTTGAAACACCCTGAGGTATTTAAGAGGTTAGGCATAAAGCCTCCACAAGGAGTACTACTTTTCGGTCCTCCTGGTTGTGGTAAGACTTTGTTGGCTAAGGCTGTTGCTACTGAGAGTGGTGCTAACTTCATAGCAGTAAGAGGACCAGAAATACTAAGCAAATGGGTAGGAGAATCCGAGAAAGCGATCAGAGAGATCTTTAGGAAAGCCAGACAATATGCGCCAGCAGTCGTGTTCTTCGACGAAATAGACAGCATAGCGCCGGCAAGGGGTTACGCCTACGACACACGTGTAACCGAGAGAATAGTTAGCCAGTTATTAACCGAGATAGATGGTCTTCATCGGCTTGATAACGTTGTTGTCATTGCTGCTACTAATAGACCAGATATAGTGGATCCAGCATTACTTAGGCCAGGTCGATTCGATAAACTATTATATGTACCACCACCAGATCTAGAGGCGCGCGTAGATATTCTTAGGATCCATACTACTAAAATGCCATTAGCTGAAGATGTAGACTTATACGAGATTGCTAGGAGAACAGAGGGCTATAGTGGCGCTGATCTAGAGGCTCTTGTAAGAGAAGCTGCTATGCTAGCTTTACGTGAAGACATAAATATTGATAAAGTATATATGAGGCATTTCATGAGAGCATTAGAGAGAGTAAAACCCTCTATAACACCAGAAATGATAAGATACTATACCGAGTGGTTTAGTAGAGCTAGACAAAGGATCTCTAAGGAAATAGTTAAACCACAAGTCTATACATAAAATATTCAAGGTGGAACAGTTTGAGTAAAAAGGAAATACTTGGTATATGGAGAAACATGCCGGTATATAGGATCATATTAGAGGAGTTAATTAGAAAACCACAAGGATTAACTGAGAGAGAAATAATTAGTATATTGAAGAAAGAACATGGGATCACAGTTTCTAAAAAGGAGTTGTATCAAGCCCTTTTAAAACTTGAGATCAACGGGTATGTAAAAGTTGAACCAGTGGGTAAAAATATAGTTGCTTCCCTATCACCGAATATCTATAAATTATTTAGATCGAATAAAACCTATAGATAAGAATATAGGTTTTATAAACCAATATATTTTATCGGTGGGGGATCAGTGGGCGTTAATCTCAGAGACTTAATACCTGATAAAGCAAAAACCACTATCGAGGATCTACGTGCACTACGTGGTAAAATAGTTGTCATTGATGGTTATAATGCATTGTATCAATTCCTTGCAGCTATTAGACAACCAGATGGTACTCCACTCATGGATACACGTGGTAGAATTACAAGTCATTTAAGCGGTTTATTCTATAGGACGATAAATATAATGGAGGCTGGTATTAAACCAGTCTACGTGTTTGACGGTAAACCACCAGAGCTTAAAGCCGAGGAGATTAAGAGAAGGAAAAAGATCAGGGAAGATGCAGCGAAGAAATATGAGGAGGCATTAAAGAAAGGCGATTTAGAAGCAGCACGTAAATATGCTATGATGTCTGCCCGGTTAACCGACGAAATGGTTGCTGATGCTAAGAAACTACTGGAGGCAATGGGTATTCCATATGTCCAAGCACCCGCTGAAGGTGAAGCACAAGCAGCTTATATAACTAAGAAAGGCGATGCATGGGCATCTGCTTCACAAGATTATGATAGCCTATTATTTGGCTCACCACGTTTGATCAGAAACCTAACCATCACGGGTAGAAGAAAACTACCAGGTAAAGACGTGTATATAGAGATCAAACCAGAGGTCATCGAGTTATTGAGGCTCCTCGAAGAACTAAAAATTACGCGTGAGCAGTTAATTGATATAGCTATATTAGTCGGTACGGATTATAATCCAGACGGGATCAAGGGCATTGGCGTGAAGAAAGCATATCAATTAGTAAGACAGTATGGTTCACTGGAAAAAATACCTAAAGCACTGCTTCTCGATGAAGACTTAGAGCGTTTGCTAGAGATCAAGAAATATTTCTTATCACCACCTATAACTGTTGATTATAAGATCGAGTGGCGTGAACCGGATCCGGGGAAGATCAGAGAGGTTTTAGTTGAAGAACACGATTTTAACCCAGATAGGGTGAATAATGCTATTGAGAGATTAAGGAAAGCGTATAGAGAATATATTAAGGGCGGTCAAATGGGTCTTGATGCATGGTTTAAGAAATAATTTAATTATTAATTTAATCACTACTCCAACCATATCTACCTATTAATGGTACAAACATACACTCAATACTCCATTTCTTAATAATTTTATCTCCTTGTTTTTCTAAAATCAATAATCTCTGAATAAATCGATTACCAACTGGTATAACCATTCTACCACCATTTTTCAATTGTTCAATCAATGGTTGTGGAACTTCGGGCGCGGCAGCCGTAACTATTATTTTGTCGTAGGGGGCTTCTTCCGGATAACCTAAGGTCCCATCTCCTATGATTACTTTAACATAGTCCGCATAACTTGTTTTAGCTAAGTTTTTACGTGCAAACTCTGCAAGCTCTGGTATTCTCTCTATAGTATATACAAAGCCTTTCTTACTCGGATCCGTTTTAGCAACAATTTCAGCTAAAACAGCGGCTTGATAACCAGAACCTGTTCCAATTTCCAACACTTTATCTCCAGGTCTTGGTTTTAATTCCTCAGTCATTATAGCTACCATGTGTATAGCGCTAATTGTCTGTCCATAACCTATGGGTAGCGGTTGATCCACATATGCGTATTTACGTAGATGCTCTGGCAGGAATTCTTCACGTGGAACACGTTTTAGTGCTTTAATAACATACTCGTCCCTTACATAACCACTAGCTACTAAGTAATCAACTATTCTCTCTCTTTCCTCCACAAAATCCGACAAAACGCTTTACACCACGTGGTTAAATCCTAGAATTTTACATCTATATATTATCTAATTATTGTGTAACAAGATAATATATTATAGTTGTAAATGGTGCTAAATCTTGTTCGCCGTGGAAACCATAAAAGCCTATGGACACCCTAACATCAAAGCATTACATAAGACTACGCTTGAAGTTACTAAGGAGAAAGAATTAACACCCCGTGGCGACTGCATAGTAGGTGTAAGAGCCGATAAAGCAGTACTTGATCTTGATCAGCGTTTTAAAGAGACTATAAGAAACGATCAAGCAATAATTGTGGTTATTTTAGAAGTAGATGATCTACGTGACATAATATTAGCTCACGGCCATCATAGTCTACAATTAAGTGATCCCATGAGGATAATAATTAGGAAAAGTGCTTATATAGAACCAGCAACACTTGCTATAAAGGCAAATAAATCAGCAAGAGACGTTGATCGGCGGTTAATTGATAAGTTGCGGAGAAAAGATACTTTATTGACGATAAAACTATATGCATTAACAATAGATGTTTTCCAGAAAATAGAGAGAATGACGGCACTACACTAGTGCTTGTGGTGTAGATGTTGAACCTTAACAAGTATATTGTACTAGTTTATAAAACAACGAGAGAATGTATGGAGAAAACGAAGAAAATAGTATCAATCGCTAGAAATAAAGGCTATGTGATAGAAGCATATACCGTTGATGATATGGTAAAAGAAACGCCTAGAAAACCAGATATCGTTATAAGCGTAGGCGGTGATGGAACATTATTGAAAATCTCGAGAATATACCAGAAATACACACCACTAATACTACCAGTACCTTGTGGGAGAAGAACTGCTTTTTACGAGAAAATATATGATGAGTTATACGAGGATGTATTCAATAGATTAGAGAATGGCCTCTTCACAATAGAGGTATTGAGAAGAATTAAAGTGGAGATAAACAATAAGGAATTCCTTGCTTTAAACGAAGCATTGATCATCTCGAGGGACCGCGGTAAAGTAACTGGTTTTGAAATAAGCATTAAATCTTTATCCCTAAACTCTAATTTCAAATTTGATGGAGATGGCGTTATAATTGGTGGAGCCCCGGGTTCGGCGGCGTATAATTTATCGGCTAGGGGGCCATTGATAGATTATTTAACAGATAATATCTTTATAACACCATTAAATCCAATGGAATTAAATATTACTCCTTTGATTGTGCCAATGTTTTCTAAAATAACTATAAGGTCAAGGGGATATACTGAACTCTATATTGATGGAGAGAAAGAACTAGAGATACGACCATATACGCACATCAATATTGAGCCAACCAATAGGAATTTTCGTATAATAAGGTTTTTTGACAGAGATTTTCTAAAGGAAGTACTTAGTAAGAGGAAGATGGTTTTTGACTAATAAGAAGATATACGTAGTTTTTGATACAGGTGCTTTCCTAGCCAAGTACCATTTACAACTAGACCCAAGTAGAACAACAATATACACTGTACCATTAGTTATAGACGAGGTATGTGACAAAGAAAACCGCGAAGCACTTGAGATAGGGCTTGATATAGGTCGTGTAATAGTGGTCAAGCCTAACGAGAAATATATTGAAAAAGTAGTTGAAAAAGCACTTGAGATAGGAGAATATATTTCATTATCTAAAACAGATATAGAGATCGCTGCTCTAGCGTTAGAGCTTAGCCGTAAAGGTAGGGTAGTAGTCATTACTGATGATTACGCATTACAAAACTTATTATTACATTTAGATATACCCTATAAACCGTTGAGAACAACTGGTATAAAATCGGCGAGAAAATATGTAGTGGTATGTAAAAGATGTGGATACACATCCACTAACCGTGAAGAGAGGATCTGCCCAATATGCGGATATGAATTAGTGAAAAAGAGTATCAACACTTCTTAGTAAGTGCTACAATATAATAGCCTGGCATATCATGATATAATGGCGTAAACCTATATGCAATTAAGTCTTCATATTCTATCTTCTCACTATAAGGTAAGAAACCTAAGTCTATTGGCTCAAGACTATATTCTCTAATAGCTTTTAACGTTACTAGCTCGTTTTCCTCGAAGGTAATTGTACAAGTACTATAGACTATAAGACCATTACATTTCAACACCCGTGAAGCAGTCTTTAAAAACTGTATCTGATACTTGCTAAGGATGAGTACCTCTTCATAGGATTTATCAATATATATTTTAGGCCTAACACCTAAGCCAGTACATGGTGGGTCGATCAATATTTTATCAGGCTTACCAATAATGTTAAGGTCTATATCTAAATACCTAGAATCCATAGGCAGTACCATCACGTTTTTAAATAAACGTAGCCTTACTAAGGTCTCGGCAGTCATAGATGCTTTTCTAACATTGCGTTCAAAAGCTATTATGCGTGCTAAACCATGTGATAACTGAACTATATGACTAGTCTTCCCACCAGGTGCTGAGTTCATATCCAAAATTAACTCGTGAGGCCGTGGATTTAAAACACGAGTCGTAAGCATAGCAGGTAGGCTTTGGGGATAAAATAAACCTTCACTATATTCCGGAAGATCCCTTATGGGGGGTGCTCGGTACTTTGACAATATGTTTATGCCGACTAGCCCCTTATCCATATTCTTTAGCTTCTCAGAAGAGACAGTTGTCTCTACTACAGCTACTGGTTCACCGTTTGGTGCTATAACAGTTACTTCTTCACCTTTACTAAACTCATCGTATCTTACAATGCCAGGTGCATATAGGTTAGCGCCTATCATGATTGATTCAGCGCCTTCTTTATCAACAACAATCTTTTTATCAAGGATCGGGACATTGAATGGACCTTCTATATCGAAGTAAACGGCTTCCTCAACATATGGATCGGGTTTAACAATTAATCCTTTATCACGAAATCGCTCAATTAACTCATCGCGTGTAATGTACATAGTATTAACTCTCACATATAGTTTTTTAGAGGGCTTATAAAGTAGATCGAGTAAATTATCGAGAAGACTACCATAGACTCTCCTAAGACTTTCTCTAAGCCTAGCATCTACTTCCTTACTCAAAATATGGCCCTCATAATTCCGTGGTTACAAGTTAAACTAAAGTTAAGTATTAAATACTAAAATTAAGTAATTTGATATAGTAAAACCGTCTACGAGGTGGTAGTTCTTGAGCGGTAAAGTAACTGATAAGGATATAGAAGAAGCATTATCTAATAAAGAGGAGAAAAGCTCTTCAGACGAAAAACAAAAATGGGTGCAACGAATGATTAGAAGTGCTAAACATCATCATAAGATCTGTCCATACTATGACAAAAAAACTGGTATGTGCTTTCTGAAACTAGGGTCTAAATGCGATAGAGACGGTAAATTCGACATATGTCCAGTATTTAGGCAATTTATTGAAAGCAAGTATGATGAGTATAAAGCAAAAGGCTTACCATTACCAGTCAACTTCGCAGACCTCGTTATTTCACCATTCTAAAACTCTTTTCCTTTTCAACCCCATAATACGTTGAGGTGGTTTAGAGTGTCTGTGGAAGGTAGCGGAGAATACAAAGTAGCTGATACCGACAAGATCTGGTTTGAATACGATAGACAAAATGATATACTATATATACATTTTGGGACGGATATTGAAGATGCTGATGAAGAACTATTGAGTGGTGAAGATGTTGTTCTTAGAATAAAGAATAAACGCATAGTATCTATAATGGTTATGAACTTCATGGAGAAAATAGGTATAACCATATGTTAGATTAACTATATTTCTCTTATCACATAGTGTATCATCACCTTATTCTTTGGAAAAACCCTGGCTATTAAGTCTAAATATTTATTGATATCCTTGTTCTTGGAATATATTTCAATATAGTAGTTATCAGATAACCCTATGGAAAATACGACGTCGTCTTTACAAGTATATATCGTTGTATAAAATAAGCTTAGGTCACCACTATATTTTTCAACACAACCTATGTTAAGGAGTATTTCTCGTAGTTTAAACAAGTATTTCTTATCTGAAACACTTATTTCTAACAAATACTGATGGATAACCACTAGATCTACACCCTAAAACCATAGATTTCATCTAGTAGATCATTATATTTCATGTTTTTGACGATATATACGTGAACACCATATTCCTCAATACTTAAAGCTAATTCTTCGTTAATATTACAAGTAAATAATATATGTGGATCATATTTATCGAAATAATCGTCAAGAAAATCGGGATCTATAATACCTTCGACTTTTATCTCATCGACGATTTTCTTTTCATCAACATCAACGACTAAGATACTTGTACATCTATTAAGACTTGTTATTCGTTCATCCTTATTTAAACAAATAAAGATGTTAACCAATGCTAATAAACACCTAATTCGATATAAATACCGTGTATGTTAATTAAATATTTAACTAGGAGAACACAGTTTAGAAGCTAAAGTCGTCTTCTAAAATGCTTAGAACTACAACTATAGCGAGAGGTTAATAATATGTTTAACTATAAACGGATCAGAGATCTAGGTTTTCTACTTACTGATATAAAGGGTTGTATAGCGTACTTGGTTAGAATAGATCCGCAGTTTTGGGCAGTATCTGAGATAGTAGGTAATGTAAAGCCTGAGGTTGAAGCTACATCGATTATAATGAATGCATTAGTAAGTTATCGCTTAAAAATGCCTGGAGAAAAGTACTGGATGTTATTTAGTGTAGAGTTAATAAGGGAGAAACCTAGCATACAAAATATTCTTTTATGGTTTAACTCCTTATTGCAAAAACATAATCCATTATCGATGAAAAGCAAAATATCACGTTTAGAAAAGTTTAGAAAAACCAAGATCTTTCATCAGCTTAGCGAAAAACCAGTTGAGTATTGTTTTAAGTTAGGTGAGTTTAACCTAGAACTTGGAAGAGTGTACGGCGATCCGTATGCTAAGACAATAGTTTTTGCTACAAAAATGTACTACTATTATTGTTTAGCTAAAGGATTTGAACCACCGTTAGACTATAATATAGTATTTCCCGTTGATCGTAGAAACGCGTTACTTACATACACATTAGGGTTAATTAGAAGATGTAGGGATATAGACGAGAGTAAATGTATCGAGCTATTAATGAGTAGATATCGCTGGCAAGTAATAAATGCCTGGGATCATATAGCTCGATTTTCCGGTATTCCGCCTTTAATATTAGATACTATAACGTGGATTGCATACGGCAATATAGATGCAATTGAACGCATAATCACTAGGATTCCAAACCAATACTGTAGAGATATTGTAAAAAACGTTATTGTAAAACTATACTCGATGCCTAGATCTTGGTCTCGCCTATGATCTCTTCAACAGCGTTATGAATTAAGCTACAAATTCTCTTAATATATTCGTTAACATCTATTTCCGGGTTACCACAATAACCTACTCTATAATCTTTATAGTATCCTCTCAGATCCTCGTCCAAACAGTACTTATCATCTATACCCTCTGCTTTATCATTAGCTATAAAAGTATACAGTTTAGCTTCGAAAGAACAAGCATGGCAATATTTTAACCCATGCTTCGAAGCCGTTCTCCATAAATCTATAAGTATAAATGGTTTTCCATATATTACGTATAATTCTCTGGCAAATGCGTTTAGTAATTCATAGTTTCCACCATGTCCATTAACCATGATATAGCCATCAACATCTAAGTTGTTATCTATAGCGCTAATTATTGACCCTAGGTATTCTATGAAAACACTTGTACTTAAACTAACAGTGCCAGGAATATCGTTCCATTCTGGTGAATACCCATATACTATAGTAGGGTATAAGTAGATACAAGTCTTCCTGGTATCTTTTAATTGTTTAAGACAATATCTCGTGACTCCCTCAGCTATTATCGAGTCAGTACCATATGGTAAAACCTCGCCATGATATTCAAGGCTTCCGATTGGGATAACAGCTATTTTGTATTCACAATCAATAATTCTTTTGGCTTTATACACGTCTATTAATACCATTATATTACCTCTTTCCTTTTATTCCATTAACTTGGGATATTAGTGATTAGAATAAAATACCTTGGTTTAACACCACGTGGATAAGTGGTGATGTTGGTGGCCAATCCTGTATTTAAATGTACCAAGTATGATTTAAACAGTATATTTGATCTTACACGTAAACTTCTAAGTGAGGACTTCGATCATGGATTACCACATGTTCTAAGAGTATTAAATATAGCATATGGTATCGTTGAAAAGACTAAGATTCCGATTAACTACTGTGTATTAGAGGCTGCTGTATTACTACATGATATTGGGAGAGCGTTGGGCGAGCCACATGCTTATTACTCTGCTTTATTAGCTGAGTCTCTTTTAAGAGAGAAGGGTTTCACGGATAATGAGATCAAATGTATCGTTAACGCTATATTATATCATAGCTATAGTTACTCACGTAGACATCATGTTAAACCAGTTTGTGAAGAAGCAAAAATTCTAAGCGATGCAGATAAACTTGACGCACTTGGTGTTATCGGTTTTGTCCGCGTATTTCTTTATGATAAGAAACGTAATATAAAAGATATTCTTAGACATTTTAACGAGAAAATCTTGAAACTACCGGATTTAATGCATTACAGCTGTACTAGGGAGAAAGCAGAGTTTCTTAGGGAACGCGTGAAGACGTTATTGAATTGGTTAGATGAAGAACTAGAGGTAGGCGGTGATCGTTAAATATGGATAAGTATTTAGTATTAGCTAGTAGTAGTCCACGACGTATAGAGTTACTTAAGAAATATGTTGAAAACCTAATAATTATTAAACCGGATGTAGAGGAAATTAAGCTTGATGATCCATATAAGACGGTATATGTAAATTCACGTAATAAAGTAGAGAATGTCGTAGACAAAGCTCCTAAAAACTCTATAGTTATTGGCGTAGATACTATTGTATATCTACCTGGATATGGTGTTATGGGAAAGCCTAGTGATTTTGAAAATGTTTTTGAATATTTATCAAGACTAAGTGATAAAATTCATTTAGTGATCTCAGGGGTCTATATACTCGATAAAACAACTGGTAATAATCACTACTTCCATGTAACTAGCTATGTTAAATTCTCTAAGCTTAGTAGAGAGGACATCGAATGGTATATTTCAACGAGGGAACCCTATGGTAAAGCTGGGGGTTACGCCATACAAGGTTATGCTGGTGTATTTGTTGAATGGGTTATAGGCGATTTCTATAATGTCGTGGGCTTACCACTCAATAGTATTTGGAGGGTTTTAAAGAGTGTATTTGGATTCAATCTTATTAGAAAACAATAATTGCGTGTGGTACTTTTGATCAAGGATCGTTTGCTTGACATATTCGTGTTAAGACCAGATGCGATAACAGTATGGGAGTATGACGAAGTACGCGAATATCTTTCATGGTATCATAGTGTCATGGTTAATGAGAAACCAGCTAAGTATCGTATCGTTAAGAGAATAGAGGCCCCACTAAATCCCTATGAGGATGGAGTTAATATTAGTGAATTATGGATGATCCATGATAAACTCGCGACAGAGTTTAGGAAGATATGGAATAAGATAAAAAATGATGAATTATCTATAAACGAGTTTCCCATGCCTAAATATAGTTTTCTTGATGTTAAGATTGTTTTAGCACGTGAGCTCATGAGAGAGTGTATACTATGTGAGAGGAAATGTCGTGTAAAACGTTTAGAGGGTAAACGTGGTGTTTGCCTTGTTTCTAATCAATGCATTGTCCATAGTTATTTCC